>Ga0194137_10000147_pt1 | contig 47644 bp, 27 predicted proteins | sample TARM_MetaG_T3_14_FD_134025 | JGI IMG/M metagenome (GOLD analysis project Ga0194137, IMG submission 134025) | Freshwater microbial communities from Pennsylvania, USA, analyzing microbe dynamics in response to fracking - TARM_MetaG_T3_14 (version 2) | ecosystem: Environmental > Aquatic >...
GCCGTTGACGATATTCACGGTCAGCGTCGTGGTCTCTCCCGGTGAAATGGGATTGGGTTGAGCCGACAGGTGCATCGAGAGCGTGTCCCTGGCGGAGGCCGCGCCCGCGAGGACGAACGACATCGAAAGAAAAAACAGCCGGAGGGGGGAGAGGATCGTTTTCATGGAACTACGGAGGGAGAGGGAGGGAACGGAGCGCGAAGAAGATGGGGGCCGGAGGAAACGCTCAGAGCGTTTCCAGTTTGGACTCCAGCCGTTTCAGCCGTTTTTCCAGTTCCCGGTTTGCCCGCTTCAGCTCCGCGATTTCCTCGTCTTTGGCCTCGGCGTCGCGATGCAATGCCTGAATCGAGGCCAGCGCGACCCCGTCCGCGTCGACTTTAGAGATGGCTTTGGCGCTGCCCCCGACGGAAAACGCTTTGTGGAAATCCTGCGCCATGGGCCCGATGTGCACGGCCGTGTCGCCCGTGTAGTTCCAGGTGGTCATGGGAACGGAGGAGAGTCGCTCGAGCACGTTCGAGGCGTCCACCGGAGCGAGGTTTTCCTTGCGCCCCCGGTCCGAGGAATCGCTGAGCGCGCCGGTGACGGTAAGATTTCCGGAGGCATCCAGTTCGAAAACCTGGCTGCCGCCGCTACGGATGATCAGGGTGCCCGCGTCGGTCGCGACGACTTCCCACTCGGAGGCCGTGCCCGCGGTGGTGGTGTTGCTGATTTTGAGTCCCGCCGGTCCCTTGTTTTTCAAGCGCAGCACGGTACGGTCTCCCTCGGTGGCGTGGGTGTTTTCGATTAGCGCGGCCGGCGCGTCGGCGGTCTCCCGCACGTGGAGACGGGCGGTGGCGGTGCCGACGCCCAGGCCGATGCCGTTGACGCCCAGGACGAGGGAATCCTGCGGGGCGTCGGGTTCGATTTGGAAGGGTACGGCCCCTCCCGCGGTCACATCACGGACCGTGAGTCCGGCCTCATTGCCCACAAGGTCCCAGGAGCGTGTGGGGAGACCGGCGTCGGCGGATTGCTCCAACCGAAGGGTGGGGCTGTCGTCGCTGGTGATATGCACATCCTGCGCCGGAGCGTCGGAACGAATACCCAGATTGCCATTGTTGTGGACGTAGAGGGCGTGATCGGGCGCGCCGGCGGAAACGGTGAACGGTACCTGTCCCGCGGTGAGGTCCTCGATGGAAAACCGGTTTTTTCCGCCATTGGTCGACTCGTTGGCGGTCAGTTGCCAGTCGTTCGTGGGAAAGGAGCCGGAGTTGCTCGTGTCTTCAAAAGTGATGCGCAGATTGTTTTCCTTCAGCAGAATGGTGCTGAACCCGAAATTCTCCCCGTTGTTCACATCCATGCCGACGCCAAGGCTTTGCTGGATGACGACATCGTCGTAAAAAATCTCGTCGGAGAAAAGGGGGACGGCGCAAAGGACGGCGAGAGCGGCGGGGAGGAGTCGTTTTATCATGTCTGGAAGCCCAGGGGGGTTGGTATTGGAGGAAGGGATGGACGGCCGAACTTGACCTGCGAACATAACTATGGGTTAACCGCTTTTGGTTGTCAATTAAAAGTGATTATACGGCAAAAAACAGGTGGGGAGGGCCGGGTTTTGTTGTCTCGGACTTCCTGTTTGCCGGATTCCATGTGGTGGTGCTGGCCCCGCTCGTCCACGCCGTTTGGCTTCCCCTCGTGTTTTTATGTCTGGCACTCGCTTCGGGTGTGTGGCGCCGGACGGTCCGTGAAACGGGAGGGCTGGCCGTGCCTGTGGCGACGCACGCCTTGGCCGACCTGGGGGTGGTGCTCGGTGTCCGGTGGTTGATTCTGTCCTAAACCCGCCGTCTCGCGTTCGATCGAAGGTTGTGTTTCCGGAGAAAGGGGGCTAGCATGCGCGGCATGAACACCGTTTCTTGGGGAATTCTCGGTTGTGGCAATGTCACGGAAGTGAAAAGCGGACCCGCGTTTCATCGCGTTCCGCACAGTTCGTTGGCGGCGGTGATGCGTCGCGACGGGACGAAAGCGGAAGACTACGCGCGTCGGCACGGGGTGCCGCGCTGGTATTCCGACGCCGAGGCGCTGATCCGGGACCCGGGGGTAAACGCGGTGTACATCGCCACGCCGCCGGGCTTCCACTGTGAACTTGCCCTGAAGGTGGCGGAGGCCGGCAAACCCTGCTATGTGGAGAAGCCGATGGCGCGGAACGCGGAGGAATGCCTGCGGATGGTCGACGCGTTTCGCAAGGCCGGACAACCCTTGTTCGTGGCGTATTACCGTCGGGGACTCCCGCATTTCCGTCGGGTCAAGGAAGTGATTGATTCGGGCGAACTGGGTCGGTTGCGCGGTTTGAATTACTTTTACTCTAACGACCTGTTGAGAAACGGTGTGGACCCGAACGCCTGGCGGTATCAACCGGAGATTTCGGGCGGAGGGTTGTTTTGGGATCTGGGGAGCCACGCGCTGGATCTGTTCGATTGGTGGCTGGGGCCGCTGGAGGCGACCTCGGGACACTGCCTGCGGAGGACGGAGACTTCGCCGGTGGAGGATCGCGCGGCATTGACCGCCGTGACGAACGGCGGCGTTTCGGTGGCCGCGTCGTGGAATTTCCTCAGCCCGTTTCATGTCGACCGGGTGGAGTTGACCTTTGACGACGGGGATATCCGCTGTCCGGTGTTTGGTTCGACCACCTTGGAGTTTCGGCTTGCCGACGGGAGCACCCGCGAGGAGGACCACCCCCATGGCCCCCATATTCAGGAAAACCTGATCAGCTCCATCGTGGAGGCGATCCGCACCGGCAGCCCAGCGCCCAGCACCGGGGAGTCCGCCATGCGTACCAACCAGGTGATGGATCGGGTGGCGGGGAGGTGCGGGCAGGCGAGGTGTGGCGGAGACGAAGGGTCCGTTTGACAGGCCCGGGGGCTGGCCCTTAGTGTGGGGTCACTTGTATGTGCAGTGAGCCTCCCTTCCGTGGCGTGAATGCATGGAATTCGAATCCGGAGGGCAGTCCCCATGAACGGTCGACATCCTGTCTCGAAAACGTGTTTCGTCGTCTTTTTCCTGAGTGTTATTTCGAACCTATCCGCGCAAATCGTCGTGCCGGCGGTGCCGGAGATCACCAGTGAGAATTTGCCGGTGGGGGAGGCCGGGCACCCGTACGGCGCGTTGCTGTCCGCATTCGGTGAATTGCCGTTTCACTGGCTCACTCCCGGTCACATTCAGGGACGGGGTGTGAATACAAGCGGCCAATTGGCGCCCGACGATCCGGTGGAGGTGATCGATGTATCCGGGGGCGGGGAACACAGTCTCGCTCTGTCGGGATTCGGCGACGTGTATGCCTGGGGCTCGAACAGCCACGGGCAAAGCACCGTGCCCGAGGGGTTGGACGAGGGCGTTGGGATTTCGGCCGGTGGCGGTCACAGTCTCGCCGTGAAAAGCGATGGAACGGTCGTGGCCTGGGGGCGAAACGATCGCGGGCAGGCCAGCGTGCCCGTCGGGTTGGCGAATGTGGTGAAGGTGGCGGCCGGGGACGCGATGCTGGGCCACAGCCTCGCGCTCAAGAGCGATGGCACGGTGGTGGCCTGGGGGGACAATTTTTTCGGGCAAACCGATGTCCCGTCCGGGCTGACCGGAGTCGTGGATATCGACGCCGGGGCCTACCACAGTGTCGCCGTGAAAAACGACGGGACCGTGGTCGCCTGGGGGGAGAACACCTATGGGCAGACGGACGTGCCCGCGGGGCTTTCCGACGTGATCGCCGTCGCGGCCGGAGCCAATCACAACCTGGCCCTGAAAAACGACGGCACCGTGGTGGCGTGGGGCTGGAACGGAGTGGGCCAATGCAATGTGCCTTCGGGGCTTTCCGACGTGGTGGAAGTCTCGGCGGGAGACGTCCACAGTGTGGCGTTGAAAGAGGACGGAACCGTGGTGGGATGGGGAGAAAACCAGGACGGGCAGATCAGCCTGTCGTCTGAACTCGACAAGGTGGTTCGCGTGTCGGCGGGGGGAGAGCATACCTTATTGGTGGAACCCGACCGGATTTTTGGAGGCATTCAGTTTGATCCGAAAGGGAGGTTGCTCGGAACTCCCAAGGTGGGCGGGCTGCATACCTGGATCTATTATGTGATGGACCGGCACGGAGACATGGACGTGGAGATCCTCACACTGGAGGTCAACGATCGACCGGACAATGATTTCGACGGAGACGGGAAATCGGATGTGGGCGCGTATTATCCTCCAAGCGGAGACTGGTTTCTTTTTCGAAGCACGGAGGGATTCAAGCAGGATCAATTCGGCGAGAGCGGATCGATTCCCTTCTCCGGCTATTTCGACGGGGACGACCGAACCGATCGGGGGTACTACACACCCTCGTCCGGAACATGGCATTTTGAACAAACAGCGGATGGACCGTTGGATGTCTTCGAGACCCCGCGGCCGGGGGCGTTTCCGGTGGTTGGGGATTTCAATGGCGACGGCGAGGCCGGATACGGAACCTATCAGCCCGCGGAGGGGAAATGGATTGTCTGGAAAACGGGGGAGGGACGCCAGGAATTTCAATTCGGGTTCGCCGGCACGATTCCCGTGGTGGGGGATCTGGATGGAGACGGAAAGGACGACATCGGCGCGTATTATCCTCCGGAAGGCGCCTGGTATTTTTACACCACCAAAGACGGGTTTCGCACCTTCAACTTCGGTTTCGCGGGCACGGTTCCCGTGGTGGCGGATTTGGATGGAGACGAGCGGGATGACGCGGGGTGTTACCACGCTCCCACCGGTAGCTGGTATTTTTTCAAAAGCGCGGAGGGGTTTGTGAAGTTTGAGTTCGGCTTTGACGGCACCCTTCCGGTGACCGGGGATTACGACGGGGACGGGCTGGACGACCTGGGGTGTTACTATCCTCCAGAGGGACTTTGGTTTATTTTCAAGTCCTCGGAGGGGTTCAAGGAATACCAGTTCGGGTTCGACGGAACGGTTCCCATTGATTGAGGAGGCCACGGACGGCCCTTGGTCGGCGATTTTCGCATATTATGGTGGCGTCCCGGAGGTCGCGGGTGTATAGAGCGCGCATCCATATCGGATAAAAAGCATCCACATTAAAAGGTTGAAGGATTTTTATGCGTCGCATGCACCTCCTCCGTCTGTTTCGGTTTTCGTTTCTCGTCCCGCTGGTGTTCGGTATGCGCGGCCCTGTGGGGTGGGCGCAGACGCCCGAAGGCTCTTCGGTCGCGATACATGGCCGGATTCGCAGTGTCTCCATGACCCGGGACTACGAGGGGAACGGGACCGGAGCCAACAGCAGTTTGGGCGTACTGCTGCACGCGGAGGCCGTTCCCCTGGACGGGATGAAGACGGGAGCCACCTATATTCAGGCTGAGGAGGTGGTGTCGCGCCACCAGTCGGATATGCTGTCCAACAACGATATCCGTATAGTGAACGAGGCTTGGGTCGCGTTTGAACCGGAAGGGAGCGTCGAAGTTCGGGCGGGCCGGATGATCGTGAATGGTGAGGTGTTCCGCAAAGACGACAGCCGTCAGAAACCGAGGGCGGTGGAGGCGGTGGAACTGCGACACGGCGACCTGACCGCGGGACACGCCTTGCGTATGAGCAATTATCTACAGTCGGGGGATCGTTGGCGTTTCAACTCGTTTGACGACGTCTTCAAGGTCGATCAGGAGAGCGCGGGCCTGAGTTGGGTGGAGGCCGTCGTTCCCGCCACGCCCGGGATTCGGGCGACCGTGTACGACGCCTATGTGTGGGATGTCTTGAATCTGGTCGGCGCGCGGGTGGACTGGAGAGTGGCCGGGGATCTGACGATCACGGGGTATGCCCGCATCGAATCCGGAATCGGAGACAGCGAAGGACATCGGAGTGAAACCTACGGACTTTCCAGCACGACCGGGATCAAGTCGGTCACCTTGGAGTCCGGAGTCCTTGCCGTGCGGGGGGACAACATGAAACTTCAGGAAACCACCACGGGCTTCAACCACGCGCTGGCGAGTTGTATGATCATTTATGCCTGCCCCTTCGATGGTGGGGCCGATACGTACTACCTCAAAGCCACCACTCCGATCGGGAAATTTTCATTGTACGGACTCGGCATGTACAGCCGGCATTCGGAGCAGCCGTTCGATGCCTTCGAACTGGATGTGGTCGTCAAGCGGCCCCTGACCGAACATGTGGATTTCGCGGCGAAAGCCGCCGTGGCCCAGCGCGACCATGCAGAGGGTGAGAACACCACCGCCACCGACGCGAGGCTCTTCCTCACCTACGCCTTTTAGTTTTGGAGACGGCTCCCGGGATAACGACGCCGTTTCTACGGGATTCACCTTATTGTGGCCAATCCGGGATTTTCGATAGTCTGATCGGGATCAACGGAACTTTTATGCGTGGGGACTCACCCGGAGTTCCCTTGTGTTCCCCCACCCGAAAAGGAGACGAACATGAAAAAACTTGTAGCTGTCTTATCGATCCTTGGTTTTGGAATCTTTGGCGCGTCCGGCGCGGTTGCCGATGGCGTGAATGTCTTCGGGTCCTATTGGGATCCGAGCGACGGGGATGAAACCCTTGGCGCCGGGATCAGCCTTCGCGGAGGCACCGAACCCTTGTACCTGCAACTGCGCGGCACGTTTTACGACGACATCACCGAAGACACGGCCCTGTTTGAAAACGACTTGCAAGTGATTCCCGCCGATGTCGGGATCGGAGTGCAAATCGAGGCGAACGACCGGGTGGAATTGTACGGAGGCGGGGGCGTGTCGTATTATTTTCTGGATTCCGAAAACGGAAGCATCGACGATGAGGTCGGCTGGTATCTGGAAGCCGGAACGGAACTCGGAGTCAGCGAAGACATCGGCGTATTCGTCGAAGGCGTCTGGCGGACCGTGGAGGGCACCGTGGACGACGATGCCGACGATGTGGATTTCGATGACGTCACGATCGATCTCGACGGGGTCTCCGTGAACCTCGGCGTGGTCTTCCGCTGGTAACCGCGCGGAACACATCCTCATCTCAATAAAGGGATGATGCGGGGCTGCGAGGCACAGACGCGTGCGTCGCAGCCCCTCTTTTTTTTTAAGGGGATGCCTCCGTATCCGGGGACCGTCGCGTGACCGCCCGGACACTTCCTGCTTGAATATCATCGTGGCGTATAAGAGGGTCAACCCAAGGTGCCGGGTTAAAACGGCCCGCTGTCCATGATGAACGGTGAACAACAACACTCGAGACGAATCGAGGACGTGTCGGAACAGACGGCGATGCAGCCCTGGGTCCAGATGGAATGTGTGCAGCTGGGGCCGGGGAGCCGGATCGGCCGATTGGACAATGTGGATTTGGGAACACAGCAACTCGTGCGCGAACGCCAGGAGGTGGCGGTGCAGAAACTGGGAGCCACTCCTTCAAACTTCTGTACCGTTTCATGGTGCACGATGGATTCCAACTTCCGGTTTTCCGAACTTTGCGCGGAGGGGAGCGAGGCGGTCTTTTTTCTTCCGGGCAATACCGAATTCGATGTCTACGTTCCCTCCGGCGCACAGACCACCTATGTGAGTTTTAACCAGGAGGAGTTTCTCAGCGGAATGCGGGAACTGGACCCCGAGGGGTGGGACCACGCCCCGGACCGGTTAACCGTCCTTCCCGCGGCGCACCAGGCGGCCCTGGAGAACGTGGTGGCCCCGTGGTTTGGTGAGGAGGGGGGCACGGCACGGTTGTCGGTGGAGGATGCGCGTCGAATGGTGTTGCGGGACGTGCTGGAGGCCTTGGGGGATTCAATCCGGAAAGAAGCGGCGCCCTTGGATCGCTTACGGGCCTACCATGTGTGTCGATCGGCCCGGGGGTACGTCGAAGACCGTCTTGCGGAGGACCGTTTGCCGACGATTGTCGAAATCTGCAGGGAGTTCGGCGTGTCCCAGCGCACCTTGCAATATGCGTTCCACGCGTATGTGGAGATGTCGCCGCAGGCCTATCTTCGCATGTGCCGTTTGAACCGGGTGCGTGCCGCATTAAGCCAACCCGCTTCGGCCGAAACCACGGTGACGGAGGTGGCCTCCACCTATGGGTTTTTCCACATGGGCAAATTCGCGCGGTATTATCGATTACAGTTTCATGAGCCTCCATCGAAGACACTTGCCCGCGGACTGAAGCGCGTGTCTTGATAGTGTGTGGCGACACGTCGGAGGCCACGGGAAGACGGCCCTCCGCATGATCCGGAACGGACCATGCGTCTTTTTGCGGATTGGGGATAGCGATACAACATGCGTTTTGTGATAATTCGCACATATCAATCAATCCAGACAGATTGGTATGTACGTCACATATGCAGCGAACAGAACAGGATGACCGTGTGTGCCGAAACACCGCCTCTCGTCCGTGAGCTCCCAAAAGGAAATCCCCATGCGCCCGTACCCTTTGACCTCTTTTCACACCGCCTTGATGGCGACCGCACTTGCAACCCTCACCGGCGGCTTCGTATGGGGCCAAACCACCGTCACCTATACCGACGGCGAGACGGATTCCGGCAGCTATGAGACGTCGCCGCCCAATGATCCCACCACGTTGGACGTCAGCACTGGCGCCGCGGAACAAAGTGGCGTGATTTCCGGGTCCGGCTCTGTTGAAAAAACGGGTGGAGGTTCCCTGACCCTGTCGGCCGCGAACACTTACAATGGGGGAACCAAAATCAACAACGGGGTTCTATTGCTCGGGAACGCCGACGCCCTGGGGGGCGGAACCTTCACGATCAACGGAGGGGGGGTGGCTTCGGACGGTGCGTACATCGTGAACAACGACATGTCCGTACACGGGGACTTTACCATTTTTCCGGGAGGGACCACGCCGATCGTTTCCCCGTTGGAACTGAATGGCGACATGAACCTGAACGGCGGCGTTCGGACCCTTACCAACACCATGGACTTCAACGCGTTCGAGTTCGGCCAGGCCAGTTTTGGCGGAGCGATCTCCAACGGTGGTTTGACCCTGTCCTCCGAACCTTCGAGTTTGCCACTCCCGAATGTGGTCTTTTTTCGGTTGGCCGGCAGTCAGGCGAACACCTATACAGGAGAGACTACCTTGGAGGAGGGGGTGTCCCTGACCCTGGAAAAATCCGACAACGTGACCGCGGTGGGGGGAGACCTGACGGTGGATCAGGAATCCGTGGCCGTGGTGGCCGCGGAGGAGCAAATCGCCGACGACGCCACCGTGACGCTGAACGGAAACGGGCAGCTACAGGTCGGAGTCTTCTACGATGTGACCGAAACGATCGGCGCTTTGGAGGATGACGGCGGCGGATTGGCCGAGGTGGAGTTTTCTGACAATGGCGCGGGCAGTCGGCTGGTCGTCGACAGCGGGAACTTTTCCGGAACGCTCACAGGCGGGATGGCCGGGGGGAACACGCTCCGAAAAGAGGGCCCCGGCACCCTGATTTTGAGCGGGAACAACACGTATCTGGGAGACACGGTGCTGGATGGAGGCACCTTGGGATTGCATTCCGATTCCGCGATCAGCGGCGGCACCTTGCGTGTTCTGGGCTCCACCGTTCAGTATGCGGACGGGGTCAATATCTCGAACCCGATTGAGTTACAGAACGACGCCACCATGGAAGTCAACGGGTCCGACGCCGCGGAACAGTCCGGGGTCATCTCGGAAACCGGGGGATCGTTTGGGATTTCGAAAACGGGAACCGGGACGCTGACCCTGTCGGCCGCGAACACCTACACCGGCGGCACCGAGTTGAACGAAGGCGTGTTGTTCCTGGGGAACGCCTCGGCCCTGGGAACCGGAACCCTCACTATCAACGGGGGCGGGTTGGCGTCCGACGATGCGTATACGGTGAACAACGACCTTTCCGTACACGGGGATTTTACCCTGTTCCCCGGAGGCACCACGCCGTTGATTTCTCCACTGGAACTGAACGGAGACGTGGATCTGAATGGTGGCACCCACACGATTACCAATACCATGGATTTCAACGCGTTCGAGTTCGGTCAGGCGAGTTTCGGTGGGGTGATCTCCAACGGGGGGCTGACCTTGTCCTCCGCGCCTTCGAGTTTACCACTCCCGAATGTGGTCTTTTTCCGGTTGGCCGGCACTCAGGCGAACACCTATACCGGACAGACCACGCTGAAAGAGGGGGTGTCTCTGACCCTGGAGAAATCCGACAACGTGACCGCGGTGGGTGGAGACCTGACGGTGGATCAGGAATCCGTGGCCGTGGTGGCCGCGGAGGAGCAAATCGCCGACGACGCCACCGTGACTTTGAACGGAAACGGGCAGCTGCAGCTTGGCGTTTTCTACGATGTGACCGAAACGATCGGTGCCTTGGAGGATGACGGCGGCGGATTGGCCGAGGTGGAGTTTTCTGACAATGGCGCGGGCAGCCGGCTGGTCGTCGACAGCGGGAATTTTTCGGGGACCCTCACTGGTGGGGTGGCCGGTGGAAACACCTTGCGCAAAGAGGGAACGGGCACCCTGATCCTGAGCGGGGACAACGACTATCTGGGGGATACGGTGCTGGACGGCGGCACTCTGGGTCTGCATTCGAATTCCGCGATCAGCGGGGGCACCCTGCATGTGCTCGGGTCGACAATCCAGTATGCGGACGGGGTGCGAATCGACAATCCGATCGATCTGCAGAACAATGTGGTGCTGGAGGTCGGGAGCGGGGACAACGCGCGTCAGAACGGGGTGATTTCGGAAACCGGCGGCAGTTATGGCATCACCAAAGTCGGAGGAGGGCTGCTGCGTTTGACAAGCGCCACCACCCACACCGGGCGCACCGTGGTCAACGAAGGGCGCTTGACCTTGCGAAACGGCGGATCCATCTCCACCCAACAGGAGGTGATGATCGGAGAGACCGCCACGGATTCGGGAGAACTCCGGGTAAACGGCGTCAACGGTCCCGCATCGCTTTCCACCGACGGCCCTCTCATCGTCGGCAATTTCGGAGAGGGGGGGCTGGATGTGCGCAACGGCGGCACGGCGACCGCGGATTCGGTCGCGATCGGATTGCAGGTCGACGGGTATGGCGAAGTCTTCGTGGATGGAGCCGGTTCCAGCCTGACGAGCGAGTCCTCCACTCCCAATTTTGGATATATCAACGTGGGCGAGCGGGGTTTGGGCCTGCTGGAAATTTCAAACGGTGGAACGGTTGAAGCGGAACACATGACCTTCGGTTTGACCGCGGACGCCATTGGAGCTGGAGAATTCGAGGGGGCCGGTTCCCTGTTGGACACTTCGGGTTCGCTCGTGGTGGGGAGTTTTGGCGCCGGAGAGGTGTTCGTGACCGATGGAGCCCGGGTGGAGGCGGGAGGCGATGTCCAGGTCGGTCTTGGACCGGACAGCATGGGGATTCTCGGATTCCTGGGGGCCGGAACCTCGTTTCAAACCTCGGGAAATGTTCAGGTCGGCGGGGATGGCCTGGGCGTGTTCGGCTTTCTGCAGGGAGCCACGGGCACCGCCGGGAATCTGCGAGTCGGTGACAGCGCCACCTCGTCCGGCCAGATGGTTTTGAGGGGGGTGGGCACCCGACTGGAGTTGTCCGGAAGTCTCGAATTCGGGATCTCGGGAATCGCGGGGGCCGATATTGCCAATGGAAGCGTTGTTTCCGTGGATCAGGACGGGACCCTCGGCGTGGCACTCGAAGGCGATGCGAATATCGAGGTCCGGGGCGCCGGGTCGAAGCTCGAATTTGGAAACAGTCTGACCATCGGGGGAGGCGGATTCGGTCGCCTGCGCATTCGATCCGGAGCGACGGCGGATGCCAGCTATCTGGATATTGGGGGCGGCGTGGACGCGGATGGACGTTTAATGGTGCGGGGACCCGGGTCGGTTTTTGAAAGTCGGGACGCGGAGGCTTTTGTGGGGGTCGATGGACGGGGGATTCTCACCGTGCGGGATGGCGGCGTGTTTCGCCAGTCGGGCACCTCTTCTCCGATTGTGGCGGGCGTGAATCCGACGGGCAACGGCTTGGTTACCATTGGGGCCAGGCTCGGAAGTCCCGGGCAGGCGGGAATCCTGGATGTGTCGGGCCTCTTCGGCGGGGCGGGGCGGGCACGCTTGCGGTTCAATCATGACGGCACCACTTTTCTGACCCGGGACGGGACGGAGACCGGAGACCCGGTGCTTCTTTCCGGAGGTATGGAGGTGCAGCACCGGGCGGGGAGCACCTATATTGTCGGTCCGAACACCCATATCGGCGGAACCGAACTCTCAGGCGGCACGCTGATTACGCGTGACCCCGCCGCGCTTGGCTCTGGTCCCTTCGACTTTTCCGGGGGTGGGTTCATCCCGGAGGAACGGGTTAGGATTGGGGGTGATTTCCTGTGGAGCGGCGGCACCTTCGGCAGCACCCTTGGCACGGACACGACGGGGCTGGATACCACCGGCATACTGGATCTGACCGGAACGGGAGAATTCTTTTTCCTTCCCGGCGCCGGATTCAGGAATAAAACCGAATACCTGCTGGTGGACACCGGCTCGGCGATCAGCGCGTCTTCGTCCAGTTTCAACGGAAACCCTTTGTTCACGCTCGAACCGGAGTTCCGGGTGAGGGGCGAGGCACTGTATGTGATCTTTCCGGATTCCCTGATCCTGTCGGGAAACACCCTTCAGAACAGCAACCCGGTCAATGTTCCGGTGTTTGCGGATTTCCGGGTCACCGGGAACGTGACCACAGGAACCCCGGCGGAAGACAACGTGATCAACAGCCTGATTTTCGAGAACGGCGGAAGCCTGCGGGTGTTCAACACGCTGGAAGTCACCTCGGGGCGGTTCAATGTCGACACCGGCACCGGCTCGGTTTTCGGCGGACAATTGTGGGTTCCGGGTACATTTGAAAAAACCGGCACTGGAACTCTCCTTCTTCTCTCGCCGGTTTCCGCCATGGGAGAAAGCGTGTTGGCGTCCGGCTCCACTTTCGTAAACGGATCGTTCGTCTCCTCCGGCGGCTTCCGGGTTGAGGATGGTGCGTTCCTCGGCGGTGCGGGCACTTTGATCGGAAACCTGCTGAATTCCGGGACGGTGGGCCCCGGGAATTCCATTGATACCCTCACGATCGACGGCACCTATACCCAGGGAGCCAACGGGGCACTGGAAATCGAATACGCGAACGCCTCCACGCAGGATCATCTGATGATCACCGGAGCGGCGGTGCTGGACGGCACCCTGAAGCTGATCCAAACCGGATCTGGCGTGTCCTACGGGGACAGCGCCCGGATTCTAACCGCGCTCGGCGGAATCTCCGGCCGGTTCTCGAATATCGCCCACGTTCCCGCCGGGTTTCGGGCCCGTCAATGGCGCAGCGGAAACGGCACCGTCCTGAATCTGCTCTTCGCGCCGGCCAGCTACACCCAGGTGGCGCAGGGAACGAACCAGACCGCGGTGGCCGCGGCGCTGGACCAGTGGCTGGGGTCGACCCATCCCGAGTATTTCGCCGCGACCTTCGATCTGGATCGCCTCCGGGCGTCACAGTATCCGGCGGTGTTTGAACGGGCGCTGCCCCATCTGTACGCGGCACTGACGGAACGGGGGTTGACTGACGCGTATAACGATGGCCGGGGAGTGATGTCCCAGGCGAGGGCCGCCCGGTGGATGCCTCGTTCCGAACCCGAAAGCGATCGCCACGGCTGGCGGCTGTGGACGGACCTGCGGGGCGGATATTCCGATACCGATGTGTTCAGCATGGACGAAGAAACCGGAACGCTTCTGATGGGCATGGATCAACGTGTCGGCGACGCGGTGGTTGGCCTGTATGTGGGAGGCAGGGATGTGCAGTCCGATACCGGATCGGTGGTGGACTACGAGGGAGAGGGAATCCGCTACGGGATCTACGGCAGTGTTGGAGTCGCCGAGAGTGGGTATGTTTCTCTTGCCGCCGGTGGGGGACGGACGGAGTATGACACAGAACGCCCGGTTCCCTTCGGAGACGGGACGTCCGCGTCGCCCGAGGGCTCCGATTGGTATGGACGACTGGAAGCCGGATGGCGAACGGACGTTGGCGTGCGTCTTTCCCCGTTTGTGGGGCTGCAGTACTCGAAAAGCACTCTCGACGCCTTTACCGAGAATTCCGGCAGTGTGTATGCGCTGGCACTGGAGGAGGTCGAAAGGGAGCGGACGGAAGGATATGCCGGGCTCGAACTGTCCAAAGTCTTCCGGGGCGGTGATTCCGCATCGGTGTTCCGTCCCTATGCGCGGGTGCTGTACCGTTCCGATTTCTCCGACAACCCGCAGGCGATGACCGCGCGGCTGGACCAGGGGCGGGGGGCGTCCTTCGACTACCAGCCGAATTCAGTCGATACCGATGGCGTTGAAGCCGGCGCGGGCATCGGCTGGTCCAGCACGGAAACCGGCTGGGGGGCCAACCTCGGCTACACCGGAGTTTTTGGCGATGATCGGGAAAGCCACCTCGTCAACCTGGGAATTTCTTTCGGGAGGTGAAAGACGTCTGTGAATGCCCCGCAAAACGAGAAGGATCCCACCGACCAGGTCAGGCAGTTTTTTTCCTTTCACAGGAGAGCAAGACAAACCTTCTTAACGTGCTTGCGTTCTGAACTTCCTCGTCCGCCATTCCTCTGCCTCAAACGAGGCACAGGAACCGATCTCCCTGGACGCATTCTTACGGAACCTGCTGAAACACCACCCAAACGCCTCTATTCTTTCGGCCAGTTTCCGTGGGGTTGTGGGGCCGGTCTGAAGGTCCGCAATGATACCAGTCCAAGTGGCGAAACCGTTGCGGGCTGGGTTGCCGAATCCACAACAGACTCCAATTTTTTTGAAAATCGTTCTTCCGCAAGCAAGTTTTCGGTATCGGAATGACCAATGGATTCTAAATCCATGTTTTGCGTAACTTTCTCCTAAGGGAATGAGTGCTCTAACGCCTACTTATTCTTGGATCGTCTATTTTCGATCCTTCTTTAGGTTTTGATCTTCACAAAACATGAACTTTTGTCAAAAGACGCATTTCGAGGGAGGGGCCGTAGCGAAAAATTGTGTTGCAAATAAATCGGATGTGGCTTATACTCTTTCCCGCCTGTTAAGAATTTAACAATATAAACCCCGAGCGCGTAAGGAACCCATGGACACTCTGGAACAAACCGACATCGAAACCCCAAAAATGGAAGCCTCTTCCAAGCAGAAACCGTTCGTCCCCGGCAATTGGGTGTACGAAATCGACGTGCGGGATTTCATTCAGCACAATTACGCGCCCTATGGGGAGGAGTACGACTTTCTGGAAGGACCCAGTGAGCGCACTCGAAAGCTCAGCCAGATTCTGAACGACCTGCAAAAAGAGGAAATCGACAAGAAGGGGGTCCTGGCCGCCGACGAGTCCGTCATCTCGACCATTACCTCCCACGCGGCGGGATACATGTCCGACGACAGTCTCGAACAGATCGTCGGTCTGCAAACCGACAAGCCCTTGAAACGCGCGCTGATGCCTTTCGGCGGGTTCCGCATGGCCAAAAACGCCTTGGAGGCCTACGGCTTCGAGATGGATCCGACCACGGAGAAAGTGTTTGAACACCGGAAAACCCACAACGACGGGGTGTTCGACGTGTACGATTCCGAAATCCGCGCCGCCCGCAAGAGTGGCATCATCACCGGCCTCCCGGACGCCTACGGCCGTGGCCGCATCATCGGCGATTACCGGCGGGTGGCCCTCTACGGCATCGACCGGTTGATCGAGGTCAAACGCAAGGAACACGACGAATGCGGCAGCGGGGTGTTCAACGAAGAAACCATCCGTCTGCGTGAAGAACTGGCGGAACAGGTGCGTTCCCTGCAAGAGCTCAAGGAGATGGCGGCCTCTTACGGATACGACATTTCCAATCCGGCCCGCGACGCGCGGGAAGCCGTGCAGTGGACCTACTTCGCCTATCTCGCGGCGGTGAAGGAACAGAATGGCGCCGCCATGAGCCTCGGTCGGGTCTCCACCTTCCTGGACATCTTCATCCAGCGAGACCTCGAAGCCGGTTTGCTGAGCGAGGAAGAGGCGCAGGAATTGATCGACCATTTGGTCATGAAATTGCGCATGGTCCGCTTCGCCCGCACCCCGGAATACAACGAACTGTTCTCCGGCGACCCCACCTGGGTGACGGAATGCATCGGCGGGATCGGGCTGGACGGACGTCCGCTGGTTACCCGCACCAGCTTCCGGTTTCTGCAGACCCTGTACAACCTCGGACCCGCGCCGGAACCGAACCTGACCGTTCTGTGGGACGAGCGGCTGCCGCAGGGCTTCAAGGACTTTTGCTCCCGCGTCTCCATCGACACCTCCAGCATCCAGTACGAGAACGACTCGCTGATGCGGGGCCGCTACGGAGACGACTACGGCATCGCCTGCTGCGTGTCCGCCATGCGGATCGGCAAACAGATGCAGTTCTTCGGCGCCCGGGTGAACCTGGCCAAGACCCTCCTGTACGCCATCAACGGCGGCAAGGACGAAAAGACCGGCGCACAGGTCGCCCCCAAATTCGCCTCCATCACCGGCGACGTGCTGGAGAAGGAGGAGGTGATGGCCCGACTGGAAACCATGATGGACTGGCTGGCGAAAACCTACGTCAAGGCCCTCAACATCATCCACTACATGCACGACAAGTACGCGTATGAACGGGTGGAGATGGCGTTGCACGACAAGGACGTCTACCGCACCATGGCCTGCGGCATCGCGGGACTCTCCGTGGTGGCGGACTCCCTGAGCGCCATTGAACACGCCAAGGTGAAGGTGATCCGCGATCCGGAAACCGGCATGGCGGTCGATTACGAAATCGAGGGCGAGTATCCTGCCTTCGGCAACAACGACGACCGGGTTGATCGCATTTCGGCGGATCTGGTGCGGATGTTCATGGACAAGATCCGCGGCTGCCACACCTACCGCAATTCCGTCGCCACCCAGTCGGTGCTGACCATCACCTCCAACGTGGTGTACGGTAAAAAGACCGGTAACACTCCCGACGGTCGGAAGCAGGGCGAACCCTTCGCCCCGGGGGCCAACCCGATGCACGGACGCGATTGCAAGGGGGCCGTGGCCTCGCTGAAATCGGTGGCCAAGCTGCCCTACGAACACGCGTTGGACGGCATCAGCTACACCTTCTCCATCGTGCCCAAGGCCTTGGGGCGGAGTGAAGGGGACCGCATTGAAAACCTCGGGCACCTGCTCGACGGCTTCTTCGGCGACGGAGGACACCACATCAACGTGAACGTGTTCGAGCGGGAAACCCTGCTCGACGCCATGGAGCATCCGGAGAAATATCCGCAGCTCACGGTGCGGGTCTCCGGCTACGCGGTGAATTTCATCAAGCTGACGCGCGAGCAGCAGCTCGACGTGATCAACCGCACCTTCCACGAAAAGAGCGCGTAACCGCGACGCGCTCTTCCGTTTCCGAGGTTCGGAATCCCCCGCACGGCGGGCTTCCGAACCTCGGAATTTTTTTGTCCGGATATCCGGGGTCAGCTTTTGAGGGCGTCGACCAGCGCCTTGGCGAAGGGGGCGAGGTCTTTGGGCGTGCGAGAGGAAATCTGGTTTCCGTCGATCACCACGGCCTCGTCCACCCAGGTGGCCCCGGCGTTGGTCATGTCGTCCTTGATGCCCACGGTGCTGGTGGCGCGTTTGCCTTTGAGCACGTCGGCGGAAATGAGAATCCAGCCGGCGTGGCAGATGTGGGCGAGGGGTTTTCCGGCCTCGTCGATGTCCCGTACCAGGCTCAGGACCTTGGGGTCGCGGCGGAGTTTGTCGGGCGCGAAGCCGCCGGGGACCAGCATGGCGTCGAAGTCGGAGGCGTTCACCTCGGCGATGGCGGCGTCGGACACGCAGGGATAGCCGTTTTTGCCTTTGTAGGTTACGCCCGCTTCGGGGCCGGCGACGGTCACGTCATAGCCCTCTTCCTCGAGGCGGATTTTGGGATACCAGAGTTCGAGGTCCTCGTAGACGTGATCGATGACGGCGAGTATCTTTTTCATGTGGAAATCTCCTGTTTTTGTGGGTGGGTTCGGTTCGACAATACGCGAGATTCGTGACATGAAAAGCGGTGAATCAACTTTCATCAGGAGACGACAAATTATGGACCAATTGATACGGAAATTCGGCGTGGTGCCGGTGGTGGCGATTGACGACGTGAAAGACGCTCTTCCCCTGGGCGACGCCTTGATCGCGGGCGGACTGCCGGTGGCGGAAATTACCTTCCGCACCGCCGCGGGAGCGGAAGTGATGCGGGTGCTGTCGGCCGAACGGCCGGACATGCTGGTGGGCGCGGGAACGGTGCTTACGCCCGAACAGGTGCGGTTGGCGAAGGACTGCGGCGCGAAGTTCGCCGTGGCGCCCGGATTCAATCCGGATGTGGTCAAGGCGGCGCAGGATGTGGGCCTGCCGTTCTTTCCCGGGGTGATGACACCGTCGGACATCGAGGGTGCGATTTCCCTGGGATGCCGGGTTTTGAAGTTTTTTCCGGCGGGTCCGGCGGGTGGTCCGGCGCTTCTGAAAGGGCTCGCCGCGCCCTACAGCCATCTGGATCTCCGTTTTATGCCCACCGGAGGGGTCACGCCGGCAAACCTGGGCGAATACCTTGCCATTCTGGCCGTGGCGGCTGCGGGCGGCACGTGGATCGCCAAGAAAGACGTGATCGCCTCGGGCGACTGGGCGGGCATCGAGGCCAACGCCAAAGCGGCGGTGGAGCAGGTCGCGCGAATCCGATAAGCGTTCGAGCTCTCCGCGCGGACCTTAGGCCTCCGCGCGGAGACCGCCTCGGCCGCCTTCCGGAGCGGATTTATTCCGCGAAATGACTCTGCAGGTAGGAGACGGCCGAGGAAAGGGAGGGGAGGATTTTGGTGCAGTAGCGCACCATCCACGGGCTGCAGTCCTGGAAGGAGAAGGGGCTGAAGGCGATGACGAACTTGCCGAGGTCCTGCGCCGCGTAAAACACTTCCATGGATGTGCCGATGGAGGGTTTGTTGTAATTCACCAGCAGGATGTCGGCGTCACGCACGTCCTGCAGGTCGAATTCAACGATTTCATTGGCGCTGTCGACTTCCCGGTCTTTGAAATTGCGGCGCATGGGGTCGAGCAGACGAAAGTGCGCTTCGAGTTGGTCCTTGGCGGCGCCCCGCCATTCGCGGGCGGTGCCGAGGTGTTCGTCCATGATGGGACCGCTGAGATAAATGGTTTTCATATGTGATTTCCTTTCGTGTGAAGGCCCGATATATGGGGGTGGGCGAGCGAAATGCAAGCCCTCTCCAAATTCTCATGGGTTTTTCATCCGATTTCGGCCTGGGATGCTCTACGATGTACGGGAGAGATTGGAACACCACATCACAAGGAGCGCTTCATGAATGCCATCGCAGTGATTCTCGGGGGTGGCGCGGGCACCCGTCTGCAACCCCTGACTTCGGAACGTGCAAAACCGGCGGTTCCCATCGCGGGAAAATACCGACTGGTCGACATTCCGATCAGCAACTGCATTAACAACGACATCAAGCGCATCTTTGTTCTGACCCAGTTCAACAGCGAGTCGCTTCACCGCCACATTCACACCTCCTACCGCTTCGACTCGTTCTCCCGCAGTTTTGTGCGGATTCTCGCGGCGCAGCAGACCCCGGAGGGCGTCAGCTGGTACAACGGCACGGCGGACGCGGTGCGGAAAACCATGATGCACTACGTGAACGAGAAACCCGATTACGTGGTCATCCTCAGCGGGGATCAATTGTATTCGATGGATTTGCACACGATGCTGAAGGAACACAAAGAACGCGGCGCGGACGTGACCATCGCCACCAAACCGATGGGGCGACAGGACGCGGGGGCGCTGGGGATCCTCGAGGTCGACCCGGACTCCCGAATCGTGAATTTTCTGGAGAAACCGGGGGATACGCCCGAGTTGACCAAACTCCGGGCTCCGATGTATGAGGAGGAAACCTATCTGGCCAGCATGGGAATCTACGTGTTCAACGCCGACGTGCTGAAACGGTTGCTGGATAGCGATCATCAGGATTTCGGCAAGGAGGTCATTCCCCAGGCCATCACGGATTCAAAGGTGTACTCGCATATTTACGAGGGATATTGGCGGGACATCGGGACCATTCGGAATTTCTGGCAAAGCAGCCTGCAGTTGACCGACGATGTGCCGGGCTTCTCGCTCTACAACGCCAAGGCCCGCCTGTACACCCGCATGCGGTATCTGCCTCCCTCGAAAGTGCTTCGGTGTGTGGTGGATCACTGTCTGCTGTCGGAAGGGTGTATTCTTTCCGGGCGGGAAGTCACCCGTAGCATCGTGGGGATCCGCGGGGTGATCGGGGAGGGAACCATCATGCGAAATACCGTGATGATGGGGGCCGACTTCTACGCGGACGAGGAACTGGAGCACTCGCACGAGCTTCCCCCGGGCATCGGATGCGACTGCCATGTGGAGGACGCGATCATCGACAAGAACGTCCGCATCGGAGACCGGGTGGTGATCAGCCCCAAAGGCAAAGAAAACGGAACCTATGAAAAATATTCTGTCAGCGACGGGGTGATCGTCGTGCCGAAGGGAACCGTGATTCCCTCCGATACCGTACTCTAAACCGGATTCCCAAGCTTCCCCGTTCAGAGAGACGCCCCGGGGAGGCTCCGCTTTAGCAGTGTACGCAAAAATGACATTTAATGTTATTTTTAAGTTTATGTGTGATTCGGGTTTATGGTAGGGGAATCACCCCATGACTACGACGCCACTTCGCCATTCCCGGAATCCGCTGCTGACCGCTTCGGATGTGTCTTATCCTTGCAGCTTATTGTTCAACGCGGGTGTCGTGAAATACCAGGGCAAATATGTCATGGTCTTTCGCAACGACTACGGCGCTCGAAGCGGGGAGGAATATCAACGGCGACTGGAGGCGGGCGAAAAACCTTTTGTTGGCACCAATCTGGGCATCGCGTACAGCGAGGATGGCGTGAAGTGGAGCGTACAGTCAGAACCCTGCATCGACCTGGCCAAGGCGCGAAAGGTGATGGCGCCGATGATGGACAATCCGGAAGCGAACCTGTGGCGGTTTTACGATCCGCGCCTCACCGTACTCGATGGGAAAGTGTACATGTGCTTTGCCGTCGACACCGAGCAGGGCGTGCGGGGAGGGGTGGCCATAACCGAGGATTTCGATCGGTGGGAAATTCTTTCCATATCCGTGCCGGACAACCGGAACATGGTGCTGTTTCCTGAAAAAATCGGGGGACGCTATGCGCGTTTTGAACGACCCGTAAACGCGTTTGGGGGTAATTTTCTCACCGGAAGCCAGGCTCAGATGTGGCAAAGCTTTTCACCCGACTTGCGGCACTGGGGCGACAGTCGTTTCGTGCTCAACAGCGATCGGTTGGGGTGGGCCAACGACAAAATGGGCCCGGGGGCGCCGCCGATTCGCACCGAGAAGGGATGGCTGACCGCCTTCCACGCCGTCACCCGTGACGACACGCGGGGTAAAAACGGATGGGAGGGGCAATGGCCCAAAATCTACCGGGCGGGGCTGATGCTGATGGATCTGGAACGCCCTTGGAAAATCATCGGCATGGCCGAGGAGCCGCTCCTGTCGCCCGAAACCTGGTATGAGACCGGAGAAGACGTCCCGGCGGATTCCGACTTCGAGGGATTCCGCAACCACGTCATTTTCCCCGGGGGAATGATCCTGGAGGACGACGGCGAGGTGAAAATCTACTACGGCGCGGCCGACACGGTGGAATGCCTCGCCACCGCGCATGTGGACGACCTGCTGGCATTGTGCGTGCCGGTGGGGTGAGGGTTTACGCGGAGCATGCGGTTCGGGCGTGTCGATTCTCCCCCAAAAATCTTTGGGTCGAGAGTCTCTGCGGTATCCACGCCGGGACGGCGTGGACGACGAGACGTTACAGCTTGAAATCGAGCTGGTAGTTCTCGATGTCGACCTTGGCCAGGTGCACCTCGATCTTGTCGCCGAGCTGCACCACCTTTCCGGTGCGCCTGCCGGTGGCGCGGGTGCCGGTGCTGTTCACCTCGTAGTAATCGTCGTCGAAGGACGGGAAGGGGATCAGGCCGCGTTGACCGCTCTCGTCCAACTCCACGAGGATCCCCTTGGAGAGCACGTTGGACACCGTGGCGGGGTAGGGGCCGGTGTCTCCCTGGTCTAGTTTTTCGCGGTAGTACTGGAACATTTTGATGCGATGGGTCTCCATTTCCGCCTCGGCCGCGGCGCGCTCCCGTTCGCTGCAGTGTCGACACAGGTCCCGAAGCTTCTTGTCGTTCAAAGGACGTTTTTCGTCCCGCTCCAGCGCCAGTAACAAACGATGGGCGATCAGGTCCGGGTAACGACGGATCGGCGAGGTGAAATGGGTGTAGGTGTCGAACGCGAGCCCGAAATGCTCGCCCAGCTCCGGACTGTAGAGCGCCCGGTTCATGTTCTTCAACAAGGTCAGGGTGACCGCCTGTTTCAAGGGATCCGGCATTTCTCGGCCGATAATGTCGTTCAGAGTTTCGCGGCTGACCGGAACGCCCTCCACGCCGAGGTGGCGCAATTGCTCCGCCATTTCCTCGAAGTCCGCTTCGCTGGGCTCTTCGTGAATCCGGTAAATCGCGGTCTCGAATCGGGCGGCGAGCAACGCGCCCACTTCCCGGTTGGCCATCAGCATGCATTCCTCCACCAGATGGTTGGCCTCCATGGAGGTTTTGCGGGTGAACCCCGTGACGTCGCCGTTTTCATCCAGAACGCAACGGGTTTCCGGTATTTCGAAGGCGAGGGCGTGTTCCCGGAACCGCGCTTTGCGCAATTTGCGCGTCATCCGCGCCAGAGAGACCACCGCGTCGCGCACGGACTGATCCACCCCGTTGACCTGCCCCCCGGAGATCAGCACCTGAGCCTGGTCATAGGTCAGTCGCTGCTTGCTGTGAATGACGGACCGGTGGGTGTCGACGGCCTGCACGGCGCCGTGGGAATTGATGTCCAGAATAATGGAATGCACCAGCCGGTCCTCGTGGGGAACCAGGCTGCAGAGGTCGTTGGTCAAATGCTCGGGCAACATGGGCACGACCCGGTCTACCAGATAGGCGCTGGTGCCGCGTAAGAGGGCTTCGCGGTCCAAGGCCGTGCCGGGTTTCACGAACGCCGCCACGTCGGCAATGTGGATTCCCACGCGCAGCCAGTGGTCTTTTCCGGGGATTTCCTCCACATGCAACGCGTCGTCGAAATCGCGGGCATCCTCGGGGTCGATGGTGAACACCAGCTTGTCCCGCAAATCCTTTCGCCCCTTGAAATCCTCTTTGCGTACCGCCCGGGTAAACGCGTGCGCCTCGTTTTTCACGTCCTCGGGAAAATCCATCGTCAGATCATGGGTGCGCATGATTGACAGAATGTCCACCCCCGGGTCGCCGGCGCGGCCGAGCACCTCCTGCAACACGCCGGATTCAGGCTGCGAGGGGTCCATGCGATCCTGGAGTTTCACCACGGCTTTGAATCCGGCCTTGGCCGCGACGTTTCCGGTGTCCGTGACCCGCACCGCGCCCTGAATCCGGGCGTCGTCGGGAATCAACAGCCAGTTGCCGCCGGATTTCTTCAGCGTGCCCACCGCCACGGTGGTGCCGCGTTCGATCACTTCCCGTACGTCGCCCTCGAACAGATCGTCGCCCGAGCGGCGTCCTTTCTTTTTGCCGGGGCGGACCTTGGCCAGAACCCGGTCGCCATGGCGGGCCACGCCGATGGAGGAGGGGGGCACGAAAAGTTCCTCGAGTTCGCCATCGGTCGCGTCCACGTCGTCCGGTTCCACCGCGAGAAAACCGAAACCCTGGGGGTGAATGGAAAGCACGCCCCGCACCATGCGGCCGCCTCCGGAGTCGGATCCCTTGCCCTTGGGGGAAGGGGACGAATCGGTGGCCCGCAAGCGATTGTCCTCCAGTTTGACCAGTTTGCCGCGGCTTTCCAAATCCCGCAGCGCCTTGCGCACCTGTTTCCGCTGTCCGGTTCCAAGTCCCAATTGCTGCATCATGCCGTGCATTTTGCAGGGGCGGTAGTCCGGGTCGTGGAGAAGTTCCAGGATTTTGCGTTGCAGATTCTGTATGTTCATGAAAGAGTTTCCTGTCTGAAATCAAAAGGTTTATAGATAATGAGCACTTCCCCGTCCCGTGTACTTTTCGTCGCCAGTGAGTCCCGCCCCTTCGCCAGCACGGGGGGGCTGGCGGACGTGGCCGACGCGCTTCCCAACGAATTGAATCGACTGGGAGCCCGGGTGGACCGCGTCATGCCCCTGTACCGCGAGGTATGGGAAGGGCGGGGGAGATCCAACTACCGGTTGGAGCGGACTCCGCATACCCTGTCGATCCCCTTGGGGAGTGAGATCGTCGACGCCGAAATCTATTCGGCCGAATTCCGCGGAACCGTAACGTATTTTATCAATTGCGAGGAATTCTACGATCGGTCGGAACTATACGCGCTTCCACACCGGGAGTACAGAGATAACTTCACCCGATTTCTCTTTTTTCAAAAGGCCGTCGTGGCCCTGATTGACGCCCTCGGCGCCCCCTACGACGTGCTCCACTTGAATGACTGGCAAACGGGAATGATTCCGCTGTTGCTGGAAAAAGGCATCCGCGGCACGGGACGCCAGCGGCGGGAGAAGATTCTGTTCACCATCCACAACCTGGCCTACCAGGGCCTCTTCCCGGCCAAGCACCTCTATGAGACGAACCTGCCGGGCGGGTTTTTGCCACAACTTCCCTCGCTGGAATACTATGGACAACTCAACCTGATGAAGGCGGGACTGGTGGGGGCGGACCGAGTGAACACGGTCAGCCCGACCTACGCCCGGGAAATCCTCACCCCCGAATTCGGCTGTGGACTGGAGGGCGTTTTGCGCTCTCTGCCTCGAGTGGTCACGGGAATCGTGAACGGGGTGGACACTTCCATCTGGGATCCCGAGACCGACCGGGCGCTGCCCGCGGGATACTCCGCGAAAGCCCTGTCCGGAAAGGAGACCTGCAAAAAAGAGTTGGTGCGGGAGTTCGGGTTGACCTACAACAAAGACTCTCCGCTTTTCGTGATCATCGGGCGGTTGGTGGAACAGAAGGGGATCGAGTTGATTTCACAAGCCATGGAGGGCTTTATGGCCTTGCCCGCGCAGTTCATTCTGCTCGGGTCCGGACAGGAGTCCTACCACGAGGCGGTGATGGGATGGACCGAACGCTGGCCGGAGCAATTCGCCGCCCGCATCGGGTACGACCCCGACCTTAGCCACCGCATGGAAGCCGGCGCCGATTTTTTTCTGATGCCCAGCCGCTTCGAACCCTGCGGGTTGAATCAATTGTACAGTCTTCGATACGGCACCTTGCCGATCGTCAATCCCACGGGTGGACTTTCCGATACGGTGTCCGATCTGAGAGGCGACGGCAACTTCGGCACCGGGTTCCGAATGAACGGCTACACGCCCGAGGCCTTGCTGGAATGCATCCGTGAAGCGATCAGTTTGTTCCACGACCGCAAAGGCCTTCGAAAAATCCGCCAGCGCTGCATGCGGCAGGACGTGTCCTGGACCCGAACGGCCAAAGACTATCTCGAGCTGTACCGCGGACTCTAACCACCGGGCACCACGGAATCCGGTCCCGGAACGTATGTAGGTGGTCGAAGGCGGGGCCTCGGTAAATCTCGTTCCGAGTGATTTCTCGTCCACATCCTGACGGTGGCCTCCCGGTACAAGCCTGAACCGGTTTGCAAAATGGCCACGGGCCCACGGATGAAATGTCCGCGGGATGATGGACGTTCACGCCCTCGATGAATGAATCCGTCCGTTGACACCCAACCGGTAGAGGAAGGAGATACTCACAGCCTTATGGCCATCTCCCTATGGAATCTGTTCATAACCGACTCAGAGCCCAGACTTTTCCACACACCTTATGAACAACTTGTTTAAATCGTTGTTATTTAGCATAATACGAAATGTAATATTATACATAATATATATTATGCGACGTTATAAACCGCTTGGATTGCGGGACGTTCTTCTAACTGGATTTTTGGGCTGAAGCACACCCGCACAGGTTCGGGGTCCAATCTCCCGAGGCCAATCCCCGACGAAACCCGCACAAAGGAAATCGTATGCAAAGCCTTTCTTCGTTGCCCGGTGAAACGATTCACGGTAAAAAGGACGCATCATGAAATCCCTGTTTGGCCGTTTCTCCTTTCTGAACGCACTCGACGTCACCATTTCCGGCTGGATGCGGAAATACGGCCGGGTGTTCCTCCGCTGGTCGCTTGGTGTGATTTTTATCTGGTTCGGCGCTCTCAAACCGTTCGGCATGAGCCCCGCTGAAAACCTGGTGGCCAACACCGTCTATTTCGTGGATCCGGAATGGTTCGTTCCGCTTCTCGGTTGGTGGGAAGTCGCCATTGGCATTGGCCTGCTCATTCGTCCCTTGATCCGTCCGGCCATTGCCCTGCTCTTTCTCCAAATGCCGGGGACCTTCCTCCCGCTCGTGTTGCTTCCAGAGGTGTGTTTTGACCAGATTCCCTTCGGCTTGAGCATGGAGGGCCAGTACATTATCAAAAATCTGATTCTCATTTCCGCCGCCCTGGTCGTGGGCGGAACCGTCCGGGAAGACAAGTCGGAATTGGTGTAAATTATTTAATGTGAATAGGTAACGTTTTTTTAGTTTTTGACTTTTTGTCGTTCTCGAGTCCTGAATGATCCATCCCAATCCGTTTATAACGGCTTTTATTCACGTTCCGGAATGGGCCTGGAAAAACACTCTGCGCAGGTGGCTGGCCTTCAGTCGCGTCGTCCCCGGTTTTATCCAAAATTACTCTCCCTTAAAGGGTTACGAATCGGTTCGGGAGATTCAATCGGGCGATGTGGTGGTCGACGCCGGAGCTTTTCCCGGAGACTATACCCTCTTTGCCGCTCGTCGAGTGGGACCCTCGGGCCGGGTCATCGCGTTCGAGCCCGGGGAAAAGAACCGGCGCGTCCTTGAGCGGAATCTAAAGAAATCCCGCGTCCACAATGTGACCGTCCTTCCCTATGGACTTTGGAGCCATCGCGTACGGCTCGGTCTGGATGCGAACGGCTTGGCCACGTCCGTTCGTGCGCAGCGCCACGGCGAAATGATCGAGGCGGTTCCGCTGGATTTTGCTCTTTCGGAGACCGGTGTAGACAGGATCGACGTGTTGAAAATGGATATCGAGGGCGCGGAACTCCAAGCCTTGGAAGGTGCGATGGACACCCTGGGCCGATGCAAGCCATACACCTGTGTGGCATCCTACCATCTGGTGGAGGGAGAAAACACTTCCCGACGCGTCGAACAACTCCTGCGTCGGGCGGGCCTTGAAACCCGGACGGGATATGCCAAGCATCTGACCACTTACGGCTGGGATCCGGACCCTGCGCCGTCCCGCCCGGGAGTCGTCAACGCCTTGGCATAAGCGGCGGCGATCCGTTCGCGGCTGAACCGCGTCTCCGCCAACGTTCGCGCTTCCGCCCCCATGCGGCGTCGAAGTTCGACATCCGTGACCAGTCGCGTCAGGTTCTCGTCGAATTCCTCCCCGCATTCCGGGTCGAACAGCATGCCCTGCCTTCCCTCCTCCACCACCTCCGCGATTCCATCCAGCCGGGCGGCCAAAATCGGAAGCCCGGACGCCAAGTTGTGTACCAGGGTGCTGGTGACGTGGAAATGATCTCCCGGAACGCCCTTGCGCATCACCAGGCCAATGTCACAGGCGCGCAAGACCTCCGCGATGTCCGCCAGGCCCGGAAGCCATCCGGTCAGGAGGACCCGATCCTCGATTCCATGGATTCCCCGATTGCGTTCCACGTCGCGACGCTCGGCCCCGTCGCCGATGAGTACGAGCTTGAGCGTCGGGAGTTTGTAACGGAGCCGAAACAGAGCCCGCACCAAGCGATCGTTACCTTTGTTCGGATGCATGATTCCGTGATGCACCATCACCACGTCCCCGTCCGCCAGGCCCAGACGTTTTCGCACCCGGGCGCGTTCTTCCGAGTCCACGCAGGGATGAAACATCTTGGAGTCCACCGAATCCGGAACCACATGAATGCGATTCGCCGGGACACCCTGTTCCGTCAACGCGCGTTTGGCCGCGTCCACGCGGGTACACACCGCGTCCAACTCCCGCCAGGTCCGGAGGTCGGTGCGTTGGAGCCAACGGCCAATCCGTCTCAATGGCGGATGCGGCATCAGATAGATCTCTGTGAAAAAATCGTGGACGGTAAACGAGAGAGATCGTGTGTAGGTTTTTCGCAACATCCACGCGCTGAGCGGCAGGGTTTCGTCCACGAACACCTGATCGAATCCCTCCTCTTCAAGCCGCTTCCCAAGACGCTTCAGATAGAGCAGCCACAAAACGGCTTTGATCCATTTATCGCCCCGTTTCGAACGGTTCACCCGGAAAGGTCCGGCATGCACCTTGAGCGAGGTTCTCAGATCCTCGGGAAGGCTCCCCTTCCCCCGGAATCCAAAATGATGCACTTCGCATCCTTCGCGCATCAGGTGGTGAACCAACGCCGGCAGGGCGGGAAGAAAATCCACATGCTCCACCGCGCCATAGCGGAAAAGAATCGCCACTTTTTTCGAACCGTCCGTCATACGTCCTCCATGTTCACCCGGGGAGCCTCTCGGACCCGTAAATCCCGGATTTGGAAATAGGATTGGGTCTGGAAGCCCCCCGCCCGGGCCACCAGACTGGAGGGAAACATTTCCACGCGGTTGTTCAGATCCCGCACGTTCGCGTTGTAAATTCGGCGCACATGCTGGATACGATCCTCCGTTTCCACCAGTTCCTCTCGAAGGCGCGCAAACTGTCGGTCGGCTTTCAGGTCCGGATAGGCCTCCACCACCGCCAGCAACCGTTCCACCGAGCGCACCAACGCGTTTTCCTGTTCCGCCCGCGTCCCGGCATCCGGCCCCACCCCTTCCGCGCGATTCCTTGCGTCCGTGACCTGCTTCAACACCTCCCGCTCGTGCCGGGCGTATCCCTGTACCGTGCTCACCAGGTTCGGAATCAGGTCGTGACGCCGCTTCAACTCCGTATCGATGTTCGACCACGATTCCCTGCAATGGTTTCGAATACGAACCAGACCGTTGTAGGTGCCGAGCACCCACAACAACGGAAGCCCGCACAAGACGATGACCAACAAGATGGGAACAACCCCGTTCATGAAACCTTTTTCATAAAATCGGGAATCCCGGACAGCAACTCGTTTCCCGCGCGAATCATTCCGGGAAGCGCGTCCACCCGCAGTCGCCGCTTCACTCGAACCATCAGCCATCCGTCCTCCATGCGGAACTCCATTCCCCGATACCGCATCAACACGTCCATGGTGTCGGGTTGAATCACCCCGTAGGCCCAATCCCGGTCCGGAGCGGACACATGGAACGCGCGGCTAAACTCCGCCGAGGCGAAATCGATGTCATCCCATCCAAACGCCCCTTTCAATTTATCGAACAGCCCTTCGGGACGAATGCAAAGGGACTGCAACTCGAATGAAGGTCGCAAAAGCACAAGCGTCGACCAATGATGGTGGGTGCTGCGACGCCCCTTGGAGTCGCGGCTGTACGTTTCGTAATGATACTCGCAACAGTGAAGCCGAAACCCATCCACCTCTCCCGTCATTTGATGACGCGCATACCGTCTCGATCCGTGTCGCAGCACGTCCCCGAACGCGGCAAAGCGGGAATCAAACGAAAAATCCCGCCCGGACTGATACGTCAATCCGCGGGACGCGCAAAACAACCGGATCCGCCCCCGCCTTTTTTTCTCCGCCACCCACCCGCAAACACCGATCCCCACGACGAGGACAAGTCCCAGAACAAAAAGGGCCACCGGTTGCATGTGTTCTCCCTAGAGCCCATGCCCGAATCATCAAGCCCATTTCCCCTCCCTCTCCGAGCGGGGAGAGAAAAGCTGAAAACCGGCTTTCACAGAGCTGCGGAAACCGATAGGGAAACGGTATGAATTCCCTCTTCCTTCGTTTCTTCGTCCGATCGGTATGAAATCCCTTTGCCAAAAAATCCTACGGGTTCTCGCCTATCCGTTTCCCGGATATTTTAATCGTCGATTCCACGACGTGTTGGACCGCGTTCAACATCTGTCCGACCAGATCCGGGCCCAGGGGGACTCCACTCCGAATCCGGGGCCCGAGCTTGAACGTATGCGGCGGGAACTGGGGGGAATCAAACACCAGATTATCGAACTACGGCACGAAATCAACCTGATGAGGCATGACACCTATGCCGACGCCTGTGTGGTGCAGGAGAGTTTTCGAAATGCCGATATGCGCAACGACGAACGCCATCGGAAACTCATGGAAGCGATGCGCGCCGATTCCTCCGAGGACACCCCCTCCGATGCCCATGCCCCCTCCCGTTAAGTTTCTGCTGGACATCCAGGCCCTTCAGGGAAGCATCAACCAGGAGCGGGGGATTCCGCGCTACGTGCGCAATCTTTCGGCCATCCTGGAATCCGAATCCGGTCGGGTCGCCGCGTTTCTGCTGAATCCCGAACTACCGTCCCCGGACCGTCTGCCCCCGGAAATTCGCCAATCGGGTAAAATCTTTTGGAACACGCGACGGCGCATCGATGCCCTGCTGGCCCCCGAAGAATCCTACTGTTATCTCGTGATGTCCCCTTTCGGAATTCACCAGGTGACCCCCGCCTTTTTTCCGGCCCACATGAATCGACCAAACGTGGTGTCCGCGGTCATACTATACGATGTCATTCCTTCACGCCGGGCCGACCGGTATCTGCCTTCGCACGCGGCGAGCAACCTTTTCAACCAACGGCTGCGCCTCCTCAAAACATGTGGGCGGATTCTCTGTATTTCTGAATACACGCGGGCGGATGCGCGTTCCCTGTTAAACGTCCCCCCCGAACAGATTGTGTCGATCGGTTGCGGTGTGGAAAACCGTTTTAACCGGGAACCCGTGCCACCGGACGCCCTCAATGGCTCCGTGCGGACATTTCTGGATTCCGCAAACCCTTTCATCATGACCGTTTCGGGCGACGATCCCCGGAAAAACCTTGTTGGACTTCTCCGGGCTTTCCGCGGGGTTTCCTCCCGGTTCCCGGGGCAATACGACCTGGCCGTGGCCGGGAATATTCCACCCGAAACCCGGTCGGACTATCTGAATCAAGCCGGGGTTTCTCCGGAACTGCGCCCACACATCCACTTCCTTTCCAAAGTCGCCGACTCCGAACTGAAAATCCTGTACCAACGCGCCGCCCTGTTCGTGTTCCCCTCGGTGATGGAGGGGTTCGGATTGCCGCCCGCGGAGGCCATGGCCTGTGGTTGTCCCGCCCTCGTGTCCAACCGCACCTCGCTTCCCGAGGTTCTGCCGTGGGAACCGGCGCAATTCGACCCGGAAAACGCCTCGGAACTCAGCGCCAAAATCATCCGGTGCCTGACCGACGCCGATTTTCGGGACGAACTGATTCAACAGGGCGAAAAAGCGGTTTCATTACATCGCTGGGACAGAGTCGCGACCCGCGTGGTTCACGCTGTGCAGGATCTCCAGAAAACACGTCCTCCGCCATCATCGCCTCCCCCCATGCGGAAACGCATCGCCTGGATTGGCGTGTTCCCCCCCGTGAAATCCGGCATCGCCGACTACAACGCCCGCGTCCTGCAGGCCCTGACCTCCTCGGCCGACGTCGATGTGTTTCTCCCCTCGGGAGACGTCTACCGCGCCGCGGAAATTCCCGACACCTGCCGTCGATACCTTATCCATTCCTTTGGCCGCAGCTTTTCGCACGCCTCCTATGATCTCGTCATTTATACCGTCGGCAACAGCGGGAACGACGTACCTGTCATGAAGGTCATGCGGAAATATCCGGGCGTGGTCTGGCTCCATGACGTCCGTCTGCATGGACTGCGCCTCAGCGAACGGCTTCAGGAAAAAGGAGGAGCCCGACTCGGAGAGGAAATGCGAAAGCTCCTCAGAGACATCCACCCCGAATGCACGGCCGTCGAAACGGCCTCGGAGTCCGACCTCCGCTCGGCGGAATGGTGCGCGGAACAGGGCCTTTGCCTCACGCGCGGTTTGTTGGACAAGGCCCGGGCCGTCATCGTTCATTCCGAACACGCGGCGGACCTGTTGCGACGGGACCATCCGAACCCGCGCCCGGAGCTTTTGGTGTGGCCCCTCGCGGCGAGCCCACAGATAGACCTCGTCACCGACCCCGCCCTTCCCCCCCGTTGGATTTGTACGTTCGGTCAAATGGGGCCCGCGAAATCTCCGGAAACCCATGCCCGGATGTTCCGCGAACTGATGTGCCGATTCCCCGCGTGCCGTTTCGCCTTTGTGGGAGATCTCCCGGAGCCCCATCGTCGAGAGATCGCCGCGCAACTCCAACAACACGGGCACGGCCCGGAGGACATCCACGTCACCGGCAGGGTGACGCGGGAGGTGTATCTGGAATGGCTCAAAAAAACCGATCTCGCGATTTTTTACCGCGCCCATTCCAATGGAGAAACCTCCGCCGCCGCCAACGATTGTCTCGCCGCCGGAATTCCCGTGGTCTCCAACCTCCCCTCCCACGCCGAATACCCCGAAGACAGCCTGGTCGCCCTCCCGCCCGACATCTCCGCCTCCGCGATGACTGAGACCGTCGCCACGCTGATTTCCGATCCCGAACATCGAACCCGCCTCCAAAACGGCGCCTTGAAGTGGGCCCAAACCCATACGCACCCCCATATCGCCCACGCGGTGCTCGACCTTTGCCATCAACTCCCCCTTCGCGAGCCGTTCACGATCGCCGAAACCAACTGAGATTCCGTATCTTCCCCCACTTTCGGATTGTTCCCCCTCCCCCGGGTTGATAGCGGAGATTCTCACCCTTTTTCCCTCTCCGCTATGAAACCGATTCTTCTTCAGGGCTCCTCCGCCTTCTCCCCCTTCCGCCTTTCCGAACTTCGGAACCGGCTTGAGCAAGCCGTTCCGACCCTCGGAACCCTTGCGATCGACGCCACCGAGGTCTATCTGCTTGAATCCGAACCCGGAAACCCCCAACCGGAAAGCCAAAACAGAATTCAGGCCCTCCTCTCCGCCTCGGGTGATTTTGAGACGGGGCCCGGATTCTTCGTCACCCCGCGCAAAGGCACCATTTCTCCCTGGTCCACCAAAGCCACCGACATTTTTCACAACTGCGGACTCGAACACATCGCCCGGGTGGAACGCGGACTTCACCTTCGGATCACCGATACAAACGGAGACGTTCTGGGGTTGAAGGAACTTGGCCCCGCCTTGCTGCTGCTGCACGACCGGATGACCGAAGGCGTGTACGACGACCTGTCCGATTTCTTCGCCCATCCCGAACCCGCGCCTCTGCGCACCGTGCCTCTGATGGCGGAAGGCCCAGAGGCCTTCCGCCGCGCGAACGTGGAATGGGGCCTGGCCATGAGCCCGGAGGAAATCGACTACCTGGTCGACGCCTACCTCAAAATGGAGCGGGACCCGACCGACGCCGAACTGGTCATGTTTTCCCAGGTGAACTCCGAACACTGTCGCCACAAAATCTTCAACGCCGACTGGGTGGTGGACGGGCGGGAGAGTTCTTCCTCCCTGTTCGATATGATCCGCAACACCCATAAACGCCATCCCGACGGCACCCTCGTCGCCTACGCCGACAATTCCGGCGTGCTGGAAGGCGTGTCCGCCGACTGGTGGGAAGCCGACCCCGAGGGCGACCACGCCTATCGGAAAACCCCGACCCTGCTCGACATCCTCTGTAAAGTCGAGACCCACAACCATCCCACCGCCATTTCCCCCTTCCCCGGAGCCGCCACCGGCGTGGGCGGAGAAATTCGGGACGAGGGAGCCACCGGCATCGGCGGTCGTTCCAAAGCCGGCCTCTCCGCCTTCATGGTGTCGCATCTGCGGTTGGACGACTATCCCCTCCCCTGGGAGCGGCACATCGCCGACCACCCCGCCCGCATGGCCTCGCCGCTGGATATCATGATCGACGGCCCCATCGGCGGCGCCGCCTTCGGGAATGAATTTGGCCGGCCCCAGCTCTGCGGACTCTTCCGCACCTTCGAACTCGAACACAACGGACGCCACCGCGGCTACCACAAACCCATCATGGCCGCGGGAGGCATGGGGAACCTCAAACGCGAGCACGTGCAAAAGCACGACATTCCCCCCACCGCCAAAATCATTCAACTCGGCGGCCCCGCCATGAAGATCGGACTCGGCGGCGGCGCCGCCTCCTCCATCGCGGCCGGAGACCAGTCCGAGGATCTGGATTTCGACTCCGTCCAGCGTGGAAATCCCGAAATGCAACGCCGCTGCCAGCAGGTCATCGACGCCTGTATCGCCCTCGGCGATCAAAACCCCATCCTCTCCATTCACGACATCGGAGCGGGCGGACTCTCCAATGGCCTGCCCGAGTTGGTGGAGGCGACCGGCGGAAAATTCCATCTCCGCGCCATTCACAACGAAGACCGCTCCATGAGCCCCATGGAGATCTGGTGCAACGAATCCCAGGAACGCTACGTGCTCGCCGTCTCTGCGGACCGTATCGACGCGTTCGACGCCCTGTGCGACCGGGAACGCTGCCCCTTTGCCGTGGTCGGCGAGGCTACCGACGACGGACGTCTGGTGCTGGAGGATTCCCATTTCGACAACCGCCCCATTGACATGGAGATGGGCGTGCTTCTCGGCAAAACCCCGAAAATGCGTATTGAAGCCGAGCGAATCCAGGAGCCACAGACCGAACTCGACCTGTCCGGAATCGACCTCGCCGACGCCATCGACCGGGTGCTGCGGTTCCCCGCCGTGGCGGACAAAACCTTCCTCATTACCATCGCCGACCGCAGCATCACCGGCCTCGTCGCCCGTGATCAAATGGTCGGACCGTGGCAGACCCCCGTGGCCGACGTCGCCGTCACCGCCACCACGATGGACACCACCACCGGCGAAGCCATGGCCATCGGCGAGCGCACCCCCGTGGCCGTGCTCGACGCCCCCGCCGCGGGACGTCTGGCCATCGGCGAATGTCTCACCAACCTGGCCGCGGCCGACATCCGCGACATCGGCCACGTCAAACTCTCCGCCAACTGGATGGTGGCCGCGGGCGAACCCGGAGAGGACGCCAATCTGTTCGACACCGTCAAGGCCGTGGGCATGGATTTGTGCCCCGCCCTCGGCATTTCCATTCCGGTCGGAAAAGACTCCATGTCCATGCGCAGTTCCTGGACCGACGCCGACGGCGAACACCGCCAGGTCTCGCCCCTCAGCCTCATGGTGACCGGCTTCTCGCCCGTGGGCGACGTGAGGCGCACTCTGACGCCGGATCTCAAACAGACGGGAAGCCGCATCCTCCTGCTCGACCTTGGTCAGGGAAAGAACCGACTCGGCGGCAGTACCCTCGCCCAGGTCCACGACGCCCTCGGCGCCACGCCTCCCGATCTTGACGACCCCGATCTCTTCCAACGCGTTTTCGCAGCCGTACAAGAGGCAAGCGCCAATGGGCTCCTCCTCTCGTACCACGACCGCTCCGACGGCGGCCTGCTCGCCACCCTCGCCGAAATGGCCTTCGCCGGACGAAAAGGCGTCGAAGTCGAAGTAGAGTCACTGGTTGCGGGTCATTCGTCATCGGAGGGAGAACATCCTTCCAATCTCCGACAATCGGCCCTCGCCCCCCTCTTCTCCGAAGAACTCGGGGCCGTGATCGAAGTGGAAGCTGAAAACCTGGAAGCCCTTACCGCCATCCTCGCCAAACACGGCCTGACAGAGATCACCCACAATATCGGTGCCACTACCAACACCTATTCACTCGTAATGAATAGTTCCGGAACCGAGATCTACAACCAGGGCCTGACCACACTCCACCGCGCCTGGTCCGAACTCACCTATCGCATGCAGGCCCGCCGAGATAATCCCGACTGCGCCAAAGAAGAGTATGATCGAATTTTGGACGAGACTGACGAAGGATTGATCATTCGTCCAAAATTCGAGTCACTCGTCACTAGTCAGGAGTCATTGGGGAACACTCAAGACCCAATGACCAGTGACCAATGGCCAATGACTTCTTCCGGGGCGAAGCCCCGGGTGGCCATCCTCCGCGAACAGGGAATCAACGGCCACAACGAAATGGCGTTTGCCTTCGACCGCGCCGGATTCCAGTCCATCGACGTGCACATGACCGATTTGCTCCAAGGCCGGGTCGATTTAAACACCATGCAGGGCCTCGTCGCCTGCGGCGGGTTCTCCTATGGCGACGTGCTCGGCGCCGGTTCCGGCTGGGCCAAATCCGTGCTGTACCACGAGCGCCTGCGGGACAAGTTCCAAGCCTTCTTCGAACGACCCGACAGCTTCACCCTCGGGGTGTGCAACGGATGTCAGATGATCTCCCAACTCAAGGACATCATTCCCGGAGCCGAACACTGGCCCCACTTCGTCCGCAACCGCTCCGAACAGTTCGAGGCCCGGGTGGTCAACGTGGAAGTCCTGAACTCTCCCAGTCTGTTCTTCCAGGGAATGGAAGGCAGTATTCTGCCGATTCCCGTCGCCCACGGAGAAGGCCGCGTGGATTTCAGCCACACCGGGGATCTCGGTGCCTGCGACTCCGCCCACCTCGCCGCCCTCCGCTACGTCGACGGACACGGCACCCCCACCCGGGTGTATCCCCACAACCCCAACGGCTCTCCCGAAGGCCTCACCGCCTTCACCACCCCCGACGGCCGGGCCACCATCATGATGCCGCATCCCGAACGCTGCTTCCGTAGCGTGCAAATGAGCTACAACGACGGCAACTTCGCCAGCGAGGATGGACCTTGGATGCCGATGTTCCGAAATGCGAGAAATAGCGTAGGCTAACGCGAAGAATTTTTAATACCCTTCTATTTGGAAGGGGTGCCTAACCAGAATCAACCATAAACGCTTTGATCTCCATTTGATTTGGCGATGTTGACATCTATTATAGGCGCATCATTAAATCGTGTGGGTAGCTGGTGACATGCCGAGGCCTCCGAAGTGAAAGTAGATGGCGTTTTTCATCCGTTCGGTGTTTCTGAAGCATGCGACGAGTCCGTCTGGGGATGGGACCGCCGGGAAGGCCCGGGGGTTCAAGGGGCGAGACTTGCGGGCGGGCCGGGGATTCTGGAAGCATTGCAAAGGTGACTTTGATACAATGCACGGGCCGACCCCTCCCTCCGGGCCGACCCCTCCCTCTGGAAGGACGTGTTTTCGGAGCTCGTTACAACGCCTGTGCTTCCCCCTGTCAACGCTTCCCCACGCCCTCGCGGGCCGTCGAGGCATGACTCGGGGCTCATGTGGTGTGCTAAACCTTCATATAAGACTCTTTCATTCTCTAGGTTTCATCGGCTTTGATCGCCGCTTTCGGGCTGACCCTGTGCCCGGATTCAATATCATTCAAAAGTCTGTTTACAGTGGGTTGGCCCCTTTCACAGGCAACCGGGTGGCCTTCCTCGATTCAGGGGTGACCCCTTCCCCTGTTACAAAAAGAACTTCTTTTCCAACAATCACTCCGCAATCTTTTTTTGATTCAACTTCTGATTCGTCATATGGATCTAAAGACAGGTAAACGCCTCCATCCTTAGTTGGAATTATCTTATATCTGTCAATCAGGTAAAATTGGTTTGCCTCATCATAGTAAAAATCAAAGTGATTGACCCCTTCAATACGGAGGATGAATTGAGACATTTTAATGGCCGGTCTTGGCTTGATTATCAGTTCACAACTAACAACATATTTCCGAACAAAAATCTTTAATTCAAGCAACGACGCATCTAAAAGAAGTGAGTCAGCCCTTAATTTATCAATAGCCTCAAGGCTCTTTTCGGTTGGTGTTTTCATTATGGGTTTCTCTCTGGATTATCAAATTCATAATAGTCTTTATTTCTCGGCGATCGCCCTGGTTGTCTATCAGGCTTATTGTCAGGGTGGTGTGGATTAGGTTTGTAATCGTGAATATGATCAGATTTTTCAACATCTGGTGTCTTCTCGCCCTGATGGCCTCTGTTGAATTCTTTTTGCGGTTTTCCGTCAGGACCATATTTTTTACCAGTAGTACCAGGTTCGTTCCATTCGGTGGTATTAGGCTCCCCTTCATCCGGAAGTCGATTTTTCCTCCTTTTCCCTCTCTTTTGGGTGTCCGACTCTCCTCCAGTGTCCGGCTCAGCATCATTTTTTTTCTGAATGTTTCTTTGCGAATCTTCTCCCGGTGATTCTGATTCATCACTTCCTTGATTCTCATCTGCAACCATTTGCATTAGGTACGCATATACGACGGCTGTGGTAACGGTATCAGCAGTATGTTTCAGGGCATCAACGGAGTCCTTCGTTTGATCAGCAGTCATTCCCGTAGATGCGTTTAAGAAGAACTCGTTGCTATTCCCCAACCTTGTTTGACCATACCTACCATGGCACATAATCACATAGCTAAACTCAACGCCGTTCACATTCTTTGTTGGTGGCATATCATGATATACATGAGGACCACTCATTCTTGAAAATGGAATAACTGGCATCTGTAGCCCCATTGGATCATAATAGGTCCACGGATTCTGAACGACGTAGGTGTAGACGTTCGGTCCATCCACGAACCCGAGGGGATCGCGGGTGATAAAGGTTCCAGTTTCGAGGTCACGGTAGCGGAAGCCCTCGTTGAGCAGGCCGGTCGGGTCCTCGTCCTTGGTGTTCGCCTGCTGCCGGTCGGGGTTGGTCCCCCACTCCTGGGAGCCGGGGGCGTCCCCGTGCCGGCCGAAGGCCTCGTAGGCCGCCTGGTATATCAAAGATCCGTCATCCACGGCCTTGGCGACCACGTCGCCACGGCTGTTGTAATGATTAAAACTAGCATCGTTGAGGATTCCCCCGGAGTCAAGATCCTTCAGGGTGTACAGAATGCCTCCGATGCCGCCGCCATAGTCGCTTCCCCGGACATATTGCACCTCCAGGGTGTCCTGCGCGGGATCCACGGACGCGTCGTCGTTGTCGTCGGTCCATTCCTGCAGGCTGAGGCCGCCGGAGAACACCACGAGGGTCGCATCCCCGCCCGCTCCGGTTTCGTCCCGGAGCACCCGGCGGGTGCGGTAGTCGTAGGCGTATTCATACAGGTCCGTCGTGGACCCCGCCGTCTTTTCGTGGGTCAAGAGCCGGTTCTCGGCGTCGTAGGTGTACACGGTGGTTTCGTCGGTGACGCTGTCCCCATCGAGGTCCGCGTCGCTCTGCACCCGGTTTCCGTTGAGATCGTAGGCGTAGGACACCGTTTTCCCGCTCACCGTGTCAGTGTAGAGGTCGATCTGATTGAGGTCGTTGGAATAGGTGTAGTCGGCGTCCTCCAGGGTGGTGGGGGTGCCGCCGATGGTTTCGATGACCGTCTTGCCCACGCGGTTGTGGGCGGCGTCGTAGGCGTACGCCGTGACCACGCTGTCCGACCCCGTGGTCACGGTCTCCTCGGCCAGCCGGTTGGCGGGGTCGTAGGTGTTGCGGATCGTACGGGCGGTCAGGTGGGCGTCGGAGCTGGGGTAGCTTTCCTCCACCACCGACAGGTTGCCGTACAGATCGAACTCGTGGGCGTATTCGTACAGCGGCTGGCTGTCGGCGCCCTCCGGCCCGATGATGACGCGGGTCCGGTTGAGGGCATCGAACCGTTTTTCGACCTCGTGTCCGTTGGGCTGGGATTTCACCCGGATGTTGCCCGCCAGGTCGTATTGGTAGCCGGACAGGCGTTCTCCGGGGTCGTGGACGCCGTTGGCGTTGGCGTCCTCGAATAGGGTGGCGGTGCGGTTGAGGGCGTCGTAGGTGGACACCAGGCGTATTTGCTCGCCCCCCTCCCCTTCGGCGTACAGGTTTTCGAGCCGGTTTCCGGCCAGGTCGTAGCTGTATTCGTGTGTGCGTCCGTTGGAGGTTTCCTCCACGATCCGGTCGAGGGCGTCGTATACATACTCCACGTCCCGCAGGTCGCCGCGCAGGCTGTCGGGCTCGTCCACCGTGAGAATGTTGCCCACGAGGTCATAGGTGTAGGTCCGGTCCGGCCCCGCGGTGTTCTGGTAATCCACGTTCTCCAGCCGGTTGCGGGAATCGTACTGATAGAGCGTAAGAACGCCCATTTCGTCGGTGCGGCGGGTTTGCACCAGGGCGTTGTATTCGAGCACTTTTTCGCTGTCGTCGGCATGGCGGGTCACGGTATTGCGGCCGAGCCCGTCGTATTCGAATTCGGTGCGCTGCCCCTCCCCGTCCACCACGGCGGTGCGGTTGTTGGCGGCGTCGTATTCGTTGTGCACGGTGATATTGGCGGCGTCGGTGGTGCTTGTCAGCCGGTTGAAGGCGTCCCAGGTATTGTCGATATGGGTGCGCGTGATGGCAATGCTTGCCGTAAGAGCCTCCTGGACCGTCGTCACGGCCTGGGAGATCGATCCGGTCTGTTGTTTGCGGATATTGCCGTTCTTGTCGTAGACGGTGAGGTTCACCGGATGAAGGGTGGAGACGGTTTGCGTGGCCGGATCGTACACCTCGGTGCGCGGGGAAATGGTTGTGGTGACGCGGTTCGCGGCGTCGTACAGGGTGTAGGTGGTGTTTTCGCGGGGATCGGTGGTGGAGGTGGGATTGCCCACCTCGTCGTAGGTGGTGAGGATCTTGGGCCGGGTCGTGCCGGACTGGAGCGTCCAGGCGCCGGTTCCGGCGTCGTACACGTGTTCCACGTAGTCCACCTCGGGTTGGATCTCCTTCACCTGGCGGTTCCGTTCGTCAAACTCGTAGTTCCACAGCTCTCCGAGGGGGTTCTCGGTCTGGACGACGTTTCCGTTTTTATCATACCAGGTCGTGGTCGTGGCGGACACGCTCTCTCCGGCCAGGGCGGGAAGGATGTGTTTGACCGGACGTCCGGCCGGGTCGTACTCGGTGATCGTCACCCGGTCGAGTTCGTCGACGGCCTTGTATTCCAGGCCGGTGGAGGTGTAGGCTTTCTCCACTTCGGTGTTGTCGGGGTGGATGATTTTGATGGGGCGGTCCAGGGCGTCGTAGATCGTCTCGGTTACCCGGCCGAGGTCGTCGGTGGCGCGCAGGAGATTTCCCACCGCGTCGTATTCGTTCACCGTTTGCGCGTAGTCGTCGCCGGGGTTGGGCGTGGACGGGAGTGTTGGCAGGGACGCGATCGGAATGGGGAACGTGGTTGGATCGGAACTAAAGGACACGGGACCGGTGAACTGTTTGCCGGTGTTGACGGGTCGGTACAGTTCGTCGTATTCCACGATGGTGAGATATCCCCGCGCGTCAATCGAGTGGGTGGGTTTGAAGCCGTCCACGTTGAACACCGATCCGCCGCAGTTCTCCCCGTAGTAAAACCAGGTGATGGGGCTCATTGTTCCCGTTTGTCCAGTCACCGGATCGAACACATCCACAGAGGGCTCTTTTTGTCCGACGAGGCGGGTCAAGCCGTCGTAGTAATAATGCGTGGTGTGGCCGTTGGGGTCGGTTTCACTGATTTTCGCGCCCAGGGCGTTATAAGACCGGCTGGTCACCAGGTCTGCGCCCGCCGGGGAATAGGAAACAAAATCCGCCGGGGTGTCCGGGGAAAGGGTGTGGGCGCCCATCACCCGAATTTGCTTCACCATCCGGTTGAAGGCATCATATTTCCACACCGTCGCGTGGCCGTTTTCGTCGATCTCCCCCACTTTATTGCTGCGAAGGTCATAGACGATGTGCCGGGTCGGCGCCGTAGTGTCGTCGTCATCGGTCGCGGGCGGGTAGACCGTACGAATCAACCGGTTCAATCCGTCGTACACGAAGTAGGTCGTATATCCCTCGGGATCGGTCACCGAGGTTTTGTTTCCGTTGAGATCGTAGGTATATTCGGTTACCAAATCCGGCGACGCGCCCATATCCACGATTTCTTTTTTCACATGCCCGGCGGGACCATTCTCACCGTTGACTTGATAGAGCTCATACTCCGTGATTCGAGGACTTTGCCAGTCCAAGCCGTCCGTGGCCAAAACCGTTTCTTTGGTGACCACGCCCTGAAACGCGGAATGATATTCAAATTCCGTTTCCTCAATCACGGCGTACGCTTCATTCCGCACGATTTTACGTAGTCGCCGTCCGAGTCCATCCACCGGGGTTTCCACGACCCGGCCCAACTCGTCCGTGGACTTGGTCATGATATAAAAATTGGTCTCATCATACTCGTAGGTCTTCGTGTCGCCCATGGCGTTGGTTTGAGAGGTGGGCTCCGGGTTTCCGGTCAGAAACTCAAATCCGTCGGGGGCGTAAAAGGGTTGGGAAACCAGGTCGCCGTATTGGAATTCGGTGGTGTGACCACTGAAGTCCGTCACCGTAAGGGGAGACAGCCCGAGGGTCACGTCATAGACGACCGACTCGTCTTTCCGCGTGCCGGACGCATCTTGTGGATGGCTGAGCTTCATCTCGTCAAAAGCGATAAAGACCGGTGGGGCCTGGAACGAGGCGGCGGGAGAGAGATCAATGTTTAACTGCGCCATGGGCAACAGAGAGGATCCCACAAATGCGTACCGTCTTTCATACCCCTGGGCGTCAGTGACCGTGGTGGCCACCTCTCCCACCGCTCCTTCAATTTGGTACAGCTCTCCCGTGACCGGATCGGGTTCCTCGAGAAAGCCGGGGTTGTATTCCACCAGCGCGTCCCGGTCGATTCCCACGGCTCCGGCGCCGCCGGGTAACAGAATGGACGTCAGCACACGAGGCTGCGCGATGACCGTGTAATATCCATCAAACTCATTCTCGACATAGGAGTAGGCGTGGTTCGAGTGATCAAATTCATAGGCGAACTGATACGTATTCCCCTTGGCGTCTTTGATCGATTTGATGTTGCAGTGAAAGGCCGGAACCGGAGGGCGCGCCGCGTTTTCATCGTAGGAGCGAATCACCTCCGGGGTGAGGTCCGCCTCTTCGGCCAGATCATACATGTATTCCGTCTTGGGACGCCCACCGGCCACGGAAGGGCGTTCAACCGATTCCAACAGTCCGTCATCAAGCGTGACGCCGTCCACCTCGGTGGATGTATAGTTGTAATCGATCACATTCCCCTTCGGATCAACCACGGCCGCGACGCGGGGCGAAGTCGGGTCGCCTTCTCTTAAAATCAGGATCCGCCGTGTCGTCGAACCATTGATACGGATTTCATCGGGAATCAAGGTGTTGTTGCCTCCCTGGTAAAAATACTCCAGCCGGTTTCCATATCGATCCTCGACGAGAGTCAATCGATAGTACTCCGCCGACTGGCGCGTGACGGAAGTGGCGTCCCCCTCCGCGTTGTATCCAAAATAGTGATCTTCGAATGCAATGGGGGTCGGCGACTGTTCATACGTCAATTTCGTGCCATATTTTTTCTTGAAGAGCAGCTTGCCCACTCCGACTTCCTCCAACGTGCTTTGCATGGTGTTCAAATCGTGCTGACTGCCGGGCAAGGGGTAATAGACATTGCCGAGGGTCTCGGGGATGCCCAAGGTCTCCTCCATCCAGTCGGAAAGCGGATCCCATTCCTCATCATCTCCGACATACATCACAAAGCGATGCGAGGCGCCGTTTTCATCGGTCACATGCACATAGCGTTCGAAAAAGTAACTCGACTCCGAGAGGGTGGTCTTCACAGACACTTTGATATTCGCCGTAAGGTTGCTTCCCCAACCCAGTCCAAAGGACAAGGTTGGGTCGTTTTCAAAGGTGATCAGGGACCGACCCATGTCGCGATAGACGGCCGGGGACACGTTTCTTCGCACGGTCAGGGCCAAATCGCTTCCAGGCACCGGAATATAAATATCCGTGGTGGAATGGGTCAACTGGCCCGTAAGGGGATCGAAATAGGTTTCCTCGTCCGTCTGGTCGGATTCCTTTTCACTTTGGGGCTTTTCATCCGGAAGGGGAAACCCGTTGAGCGCCACCTTGCGATACTTGGACCCGGACAAGTGTTGCGGCGGAGAGGCCGAGAGGGAGAGGGACACGCCGCTATCGGGCTCCACCTCCGGAGGATTGTGGTTCACCTGACCCAGGGCCGGGAGGGAAACCGCCAGTGAAAACAGAATGCGGAGAAGGGCGGAAAAGGGGATGTGTGTTTTATTCATGATCGAATCCGGTAAGGGCTTCATCTGCAATGGTGCTGGCGGGTCTGGGTCCTCGGCGTCGAAGTCTCAGCAATAAATCTTTTTGTTCGGGCCCTCCAAAGGCGGCGATCACCCGGAGGGCGGACACCCGGTGGGCCACCACCTGGGTGCGGCGGGCGATCTCCACGGCGGGATCTAAAAAACGCTCGTCCTCCAGCAGGAGCCCCACCTGCAGGGCGGTGGATCGCGCGGCCCCGTGGGCTTCCGAATCGGCGGCCACGTTCAACGCCCGGGCGGCCAGGGTTCCGTCTTCACGGCCGTCTCCGAGGCGGTAGAGGTTGAGGAGCGCGGTTCCGGCCAGAGGCGTGCTCCGCCAGTCCGCGGCTTTCCGAAGGACGCCCAACGCGTTTCCTCCCCGCTTTTGTTCCACGAGAATGGCCAAGTGCTGCAAGGCGTAGTCCCGCACTACGAGGTCTTCGGCCTCTTCCACCACCCCAATCAGTTCGGCGTCCAAATCAAGGCCGCTCGTGGAGCTCCGGATCAGGCGGGAGTAGACATCGTTGACGCAGGCGTGCCAGTGTCCTTTACGCATCGTGGCGGGACGACGGTCTTCCCGCAGGTGTCTAAACCAAACCCGCATGTCCTCCGCGTTCGCGTCCGCGAAAAGCCCTTCGGCTTCCCGAACGTAGGTGTCGTAGTCCACCGATGAAATTGCAAGGGTGGCGACGGAAAGTGGGCCTTTCTCCGGGGCCGAGGCGGGGCTTTCCCGCCGTGTCGCAGGAGGCGAGTCCGGCGTTTCGGTCTTCCCGAGCCCAGGGAGGGCCACACAGACGGCGAGCAACCCCATGCAGGTGGATCGGTTCGGTTTCTTCATGCCCTTGATCCCCCGAATCAGATGCCGCCGAGTTGGGCGTCGCCGATGTGAATGAACAGACGGTGGCAAATGGAGGTGTCCACCTCCGGCGATTTCAGGAACCGGAACGAGGCCCTTCCGTATTCGTCGAAATCGGCGGCCGTGAGGATTTTGGTCACAGACCCGTCGAGGAAGGTGACCCCGGCGACGAAAATTTCCACCCGCACCTGCAGGTCGTCGGGTACCTCGTCGAGCACGATGCCCGCGGAGATCAATTTGGTTCCATCGGAGTAGACATGTTCCTGGCGCACATGCACGGCCTCGTTGCTGGCCACCCGGAGGGTGCGCACGGCCACGGTGTCGAGGATCGGTCCCATGTCCTCCCCCTCCCCGTACCACGCGCGGGCGGCGAGGTGGCGGGCTTCGGGCACGCTGCCCTGCACGCCGAAGGTTCTCGGGCCGCCCTCTTCGGTCTGTTCGATCACGTCCAGTTTGGGGTCGCCCTCCATCGCGAGCGGTTCTCCGAAGTCCGGGGGCGTCCACGCGCGGGCCGCGGTGGAGATCACGTGGAACGGTTCGCCGAGTTCGGCGGCGCGCACGTCCACCTCCACCTGGTGTTCGAGCATTCCGCCGATGCTTTCGACCGTGGCGGTGAGCGTATACACGCCCGCGGTGTCGAAGAGGTGGGTCGCGGGGACGCCGGGGGCGGCCTGGGCGACGGCCACGTCGTCCACGGCGTAGGTCACATCGCCGGTGAGGGTGGCCGGAGTGTCCAGTACGAACCGCAGGCTGTCCCCTTGCCGCAGGATCAGCGGGTCGTTGGTCTCGGCCACGGGATAGGCCGTCCAGCTCAAGGACACCGTTTCGGAGAGGCCGCCGTTTTCAAAGGCCAGATCCACCTGGGTGGACGCGGCGGGATCCAGGGGCACCTCCAGGTGGAAGCGGTCCGCGGGGGCGGGTTGGGCGGTCAGTCCGCCCTGGTTCGCCGTCAAAAATCCGAGGTACAGGGCCCGGCCCTCGAGGCTGAAGGGCGAGGTGACGCTGTCGAAGTCGGTGGTTTCCACCCCGTTGCGTTCCTCCAGCTTGGCCTCCATCCAGTCCGGCACGCCGTTGGCGTCCGTGTCGGGACCTCCGGTGCGGGACAAGGTCGCCTGGTTGATCTGCACCCGGCGGCCGGTGAGGGTGTTTTCGAGATCGAACCGCAGGGTGTGGGTGCCCGCGGGCAGCCAGGGAGTCAACAGGCGGCGGGTATACAGGTCGTTGTGTCCGGCGGGCACGGTGACGCGTTCGATGAACTCGCCGTTGATCGAGACGGCGTAGTCGTAGGGCTCTTTGTCGGAGCCTCCGCTATAGACTTGCGTGGCGATTTCGAGGTCGTGGATGCCCTCCTCCTGGACGGTGAGGGTGTAGCCCAGCGATCCCCGACCCTCCACCGCGTAGAGGGCGTCGCCGGTCTCGGCCCAGTCGCCGACGGTGTCGGCGGGATTCCGCGCCGTGCCCAAGAGGGTTTCCACCTGGGATTGCGTCAGGCCGACGGCGTCCAGGGGATCGGTGCCGTACACGTACACGTGGTCCCAGTCGGAGACGCCGTCGCCGTTGGTGTCCACGAGGCCGGGATGGGTGCCGAGTTGGTACTCTTCCAGGTTGGGCAGGCCGTCCCCGTCGAAATCCCCGTGGGCGCCCTGGGCGCCGTACCCGATCTGGGAGTCGAGGCCGTGGGCGGTTTTCCAGGCGTCGGGCAGGCCGTCGCCGATCACATCGTCGGCGCGGGGCGCGAAGTAGGCGACGTGTCCGGAGGTGGTGGTGATGGCGGTTTCGCCGGGGCGCTGCCATTCCACCGTCATGTTGTCCACGCCGGAGTTTTCCTTGTGGAGCACCTCCACGTAGTAGCGTTCCCCCTCTTCCAGGTACACCGGGGCGGACCGCTGGGAGAGGCTGACGTCGTATTCCCGCAGCCGGGTCTTGATCGGCACGTGGGCGATAAGCTTCCGATCGAAGGGGCTCTGGGTGGGGCTCAGCCAGAGTTCGGCCCGGTCGTCCGCGGCGATCCAGAAGGTGTACTCCCCGGTCTCGGGGGCGACCACGTAGCCGCGGGTGCGGGTGCCGAACTGGTAGGAGCCGAAGGCGGGGGATTCCAGTTTATGCCGAAAGCCGCGGATCTCGGGCAGGTTCGGAAAGCGGGGATCCTCCAGAAGCGCGGAGACCTCGTTGCCGGGGATTCCCCGCCATTCCCCGAACTCGAGGATCCCCACCAGGCCGTCGTCGGACTGGGTGGGGTGTCCGCCGTGGGTGTATTCCTCCATCAGGCTGAGGCCGTCCCCGTCGAGGTCGGCGTCGGGGTCGTACACGGTCATGGGATCCAGGCCGTGGTTGATTTTCCAGGCGTAGCTGAAGGGGTCGGAGGAGGTGTCGGGCACTTCGGGATCGAAGCCGAGCACCCACTCTTCGTAGTCGGTGAGGCTGTCGTTGTCCGTGTCGGCGCTGTAGGAGACGGTGGCGGGGGGATCGAGGAAGCGGCGGGAGAGCACGGGGCGCTCCAGCCGCTCGTCGGGGAGTTGCACCCCGAGGGAGAGGTGGTCGTCGCCGGTGGATTCGGTGTGGATCACTTCGATCACGCAGGTCTCTCCGGCGGCGAGCTCCAAGCCGGAAAAGACCTGGGAGGCGTTGTGGTCCCACTGGCGGAAGGCGGTGGCGCTTTGCACGGTGGCCACTTGGGTGCGCACGCCGTCGAGGGTGACCCAGAGTTCCGCCGGGCCGTCGCTGGACACCCAGAAGGTGTATTCGCCGTCCAGGGGCGCGTGGAAGCGGCCGAA
>Ga0194137_10000148_pt1 | contig 47432 bp, 44 predicted proteins | sample TARM_MetaG_T3_14_FD_134025 | JGI IMG/M metagenome (GOLD analysis project Ga0194137, IMG submission 134025) | Freshwater microbial communities from Pennsylvania, USA, analyzing microbe dynamics in response to fracking - TARM_MetaG_T3_14 (version 2) | ecosystem: Environmental > Aquatic >...
AAAGATATGGGAAAACTAATGGCTGCAGTTATGCCTAAAGTAAAAGGCAAAGCTGATGGAAAAATAGTTAATCAAGTCGTAAGACAATCATTGAACTAAAACTAATGATAACCCGATTATATATCGGGTTATTTTATTTTTTTGCAAAAATAGAGGATTTTATTTAATAAATGTTTAAATAATAGTAATAAGGAATATATATAGACATGAGGAGGACTTTATTAATAATTTAGGCACTTATGTCAAATTATTTAAGTAACTATGATATAATCGGGGGTGTTATGTTGAAAAAAATCAGAAAACGAGTTTTTATTTTATTTATTGTCCTAGGCATCTTAACACCACTTTTTTCTAATGGAGAACCAACGGGAAATAATGTTTATGTTGTTCCCATCCATGGAGAAATAAGTCCAGCAGTAACTGAATATGTACGAGGAACTATTGAGAAGATCAAACTAGATCCTAATGTAGCTCTAGTCATTTTTGATATTGATACATATGGTGGAAGAATTGACGCGGCTGAAGAAATAAGTAAGTCTATATTAACTATTGGGATACCAACAGTTACCTTTGTGAATACAAAGGCTGAATCCGCAGGGGTCTTGTTAACAATATCTGGAGATACTATTGTAATGGCGCCGGGAGGAACTATTGGATCTGCTGAGCCGATTCCTAATACAGAAAAAATACTATCCATGTGGACCAGTCTATTAAGAGCTGTTGCAGAGGACAAAAATAGGGACCCTAATCTTGTTGCATCTATGGCAGACCAAAGCATAAGCATTGAGGGTGTAGTTCAAGAGGGTAGACTTTTAAATTTGACAACCCAAGAGGCTTTACAGCTTGGTTTAGCAGATTATAATGCAACGGACTATGAATCTATTGCAGAATTTTTAAATATACATGATGCAAACATAATTGAAGAGGATGTTAGCTTTACGGTGAGACTATCACAGACCCTATCAAGTTCATATGTGGCATCCATGCTAATTACTATTGGTTTTATTGGTTTTATAATTGAAATATTTGCTGCTGGCTTCGGTCTTGGCGGTACGATTAGTTTAATTGCCTTTGGGTTATATTTCGCAGGGGGAATACTAGCTGGTAATGCTAGTGCAGCAGTTTTGATCATATTTGCGATAGGGGTATTATTACTAATAGTAGAAGCTGTGGTACCTGGCTTTGGTGTTCCAGGTATAGGTGGTATTATAAGTATTATTATTAGTATCGTTATGGCAGCTAATAACTCAAGAAATGCAATAATTTCTATTGTTGTTGCATTTATATTATCAATAATATTTTTAATTCTTTTACTAAAATATGGGTCACGATCTAAATTCTTTGATAAAATTGTTTTGATGGAGAATTTAAATAGAGAAAAGGGGTATAAAGCAAATAAAGAGTATGGTCATCTAGTTGGTAAAGAGGGAACGACATTAACTTTATTAAGACCCTCCGGGACTATAGATGTGGAAGGTGAAATTGTAGATGTAGTATCAGAAGTAGGATTTATTGAAAAGGATAGCCTTGTAAAGGTTATTGGTGTTGAAGGAAGAAAGATTACAGTAAAGAAAATTAATTAGAAACAGGGAGGTTTAATGGAATGGAGAGTATCATTAGTTTAGTTATTTTTATAGCAATATTTATTATTTTCATTACGATTTTTTTAAGTTTTGTGCCAGTAGGTTTATGGCTTACTGCTTGGTTCTCTGGGGTTAGAATAGGTATTTTTACGCTTATTGGTATGAGATTTAGAAGGGTACAACCTATTAGAATAGTAAACCCATTAATTAAAGCAACAAAGGCTGGTTTAGATTTAGACATAGATAAATTAGAGGCTCATTATTTAGCAGGTGGAGATATTAATAGCCTTGTAGATGCATTAATTGCTGCACAAAGAGCAGAGATTAATTTAGGTTTTGAGAGAGCAGCGGCTATTGATTTAGCAGGAAGACAGGTATTAGAGGCAGTTCAGGTAAGTGTAAATCCTAAGGTTATTGAAACTCCAAAAATAGCTGCGGTTGCTAAGGATGGAATTGAGGTAATGGCAAGAGCGAGAGTAACTGTTAGGGCTAAGATAGAAAGATTAGTTGGGGGAGCAGGAGAAGAAACTATTATCGCTAGGGTTGGTGAGGGTATTGTTACAACTATTGGTTCTTCTTCAACACATAAGGATGTATTAGAAAATCCTGACTTAATCTCAAGAACAATATTAGGCAAAGGCCTAGATGCAGGTACAGCTTATGAGATACTGTCTATAGATATAGCAGATATTGATATCGGTAGAAATATTGGAGCACAATTACAGACAGATCAGGCAGAAGCAGATAAACGTATTGCCCAGGCAAAGGCAGAGGAAAGAAGAGCTATGGCTGTTGCGAAAGAACAAGAAATGAAAGCTTCAGTTGAGGAAATGAGAGCTAAGGTAGTTGAGGCAGAGGCGGAAGTACCAAAGGCGCTAGCAGCGGCATTAAGGGATGGAAAAATGGGAGCAATGGATTACTATAATATGAGAAACTTACTAGCTGATACAAGTATGAGAGAGTCCATATCGACCGTTACAAATACGGATCAAGATGATAAGAATAAGAAGTTTTAGTTATGTCTTAAAGTAAAGGAAGTGCGTATATGGAATCGATATTGATGTTTGTTGTTATCGCCGTTATCTCTTCGTTTTTAAGAAAAGATAATACGGGTAAGGGAAGACAGACAACTAGATCTCCGCAACCTAATACTCCAGGTCCTAAAGTTAATAGGGTACCTACCCCAACTAGGATGCCGGAAAAGAAGGAAGTCTTTACGTATGATAGCATAGAAGAAATTGAAGCTAATTATTATCATATGAAGGAAGAAAAAGTTGAGCCTAAGGAGCCTGTTAATCAATTAACGGATTATCAACATAGCAATAAAAGATTAAAAGTTGTAGATGTAGATACTATGGAATTAGAAAAAAAGCCTAAAGTTGAGGGTAGAGTACTTAATTTTACACCTAATGCTATAGTACAAAGTATTATTATGGCAGAGATTTTAGATAAGCCTAGAAGTATGCGTAGAAAATAAAATATATAAGGAAAAGGAACTTAAGAGAAATCTTGGTTCCTTTTTTTATTGTTGTATTTTTGTTGCGCTAACAGGTCTATATAAAAATACTAAAGCATAAAAATTGATATAGGAGGTGGGTCATATGGACAAAAATAGTGAGATAAAAAAGAGTTTAGCTGAAATTTTAGAACTACCAAAGGATGTAATGTTGGATTTGCCTAAAATCGTAATGATTGGCCAACTCCAAGTGTATATAGAAAACCATAAGGGGATTTTAGAATATACAACTACTAGAATTAGGGTTAATACAAAAAGTGGTGTGTTAAGAATAATAGGAAGCAACCTTTCAATAAAAAACATTGTTGTTGAAGAAATTGTAATCGTCGGCAATATAGTTAACGTTGAATTTATCAATTAAGGAGTGTTCTAAATGTTAGTTGTTTCTTTATGGAATTATTTTAGAGGCTATGTTATTATTAGGATAGAGGGTTTAGGCCTAGAAAAATTTATTAATATCTGCATAGCAGAACAAATATATCTTTGGGATATAAATAGAATAAACTATACAACCCTTGAGGCTAAGGTAAGCTTAAAGGGTTTTAAGGCTATAAGGAAAATAATCCGGAAAACTGGTTGTAGAATATATATAGCAAATAAGAACGGGTATCCTTTCTGGTTTAGTAGAGTAAAAAAAAGGAAAATGCTTTTGTTGGGGGCATTTTTTTCTTTAATTTTCTTAGTCTTTGTACTGAGCTTTATCTACAGGATAGATGTTGAGGGAAATACACTAGTTTCAGATGAACAAATTATAAAAACCCTAAATAAATCGGGATTAACTATCGGTTCGAATAGATATAGATTAGATTTGAGAGAAATTGAAAATAATATGTTACTAGAGGTAAATGAACTTTCCTGGATAGGTATTGAGATTAATGGAGTAACAGCAAAAATAAAAGTAGTTGAAAAGGTTTTTCCGCCAGAGAAAATTGATAAGGAAATGCCTACAAATGTCGTTGCAAAAAACAATGGGGTTATTCATAGGATTATAGCTAGAAATGGGGATGCTGTAGTTAAAGAAGGTGACATTGTTCAGCCTGGAGATTTATTAATTACAGGGATTATAAAAAGAGATAGTCTTGAAACACCAATGCTAGTGCATGCTTATGGAGAGGTATTTGCAAAGACCTATTATGAGACAACGAAGTCGATAAATCTTGTGGAGATTAAAAAGGAAAAAACCGAAAATATGATTTCAAGGAGAACTATTAAATTAGGGGATATGGTTATTGCATTCAGCCGTGGAGATATACCGTTCAATTCTTATGTATTGGAAACAAAAGTCAAAAGACTAATTAGTTGGAGGAAAATAAACTTTCCTGTAGAAATTATAACAGAAGAGTATTATGAAGCTGTTGAATATGAACATAAATTAGATATAAATGATGCTAAAAGCAAGCTTCATGAATTGGCAGTTGAGGAATTAGTGCCTACAATACCCGAGGACAGTGAAATAGTAAACTCTATAGTAAGCTTTTCACAAAAAGGGGATGTGCTTTATTTGGATTTAGTAATTGAAGCGATAGAGGAAATAAGTGAACAAATCATCATAAATTAATGACAGGAGGACTAACAATTGAGCGAAAAACAGCTAAGAATGCCGATCGAGGATGAAGTGTTTTTAAGAGAATTATTTGGGGACTTTGACAGTAATAAAAAGTTAATAGAGAGCTCCTTAAATATTAGCATAGTTTTAAGGGAAAATGAATTAGTTCTAATTGGTGAAGATAAATCACTATCATTAGGAGAAAACCTTATTAAAGAACTATATAATATTAGGAAAGAAGGGGAAGGCCTTAACGCCCAAAAAATAAGTTATGTAATGAATCTGATTCTTGAGGGCAATGACAGTGACATTAACAAGCTTATAGGAGATGCAATCTTCATTAACCATAAGGGAAGACCGATAAAGCCTAAAACATTGGGGCAGAAAAACTATATAGAAGTTATAGATAAGAAGGATCTATCCTTTGGTATAGGCCCTGCTGGAACAGGAAAGACCTATTTAGCCGTAGCTATGGCTGTAAAGGCACTAAAGGATCAAAAAGTAAGTCGTATAGTTTTAACTAGGCCTGCAGTGGAGGCTGGGGAAAGTCTTGGTTTTCTACCAGGGGATTTAAAGGATAAGGTAGATCCGTACTTAAGACCAATTTATGATAGTTTATTTGATTTACTTGGACAGGAAAAATATTTAAAGTATATGGAAAGAGGCCTTATTGAAGTGGCGCCACTAGCCTATATGAGAGGCCGTACTTTAAACAATTCATTTGTTATACTAGATGAAGCTCAGAATACAACAAAGGAACAAATGAAAATGTTTGTAACAAGACTTGGTATTGGTTCTAAGGCTGTTATTACCGGAGATATTACCCAAATAGACCTACCAAGAGGGAAGTTTTCTGGCCTGAAGAATGCTATTGAGGTATTAGGAGATATTGATGAAATTGGGTTTTGCTATTTAACTGATAAGGATGTTGTAAGACATCAATTAGTACAAAAAATTATTAAAGCATACGATAAATTTGAAAACAACATTTAATTTCTGTGATAAAAGCTGTTCCTATGGGGGTTACTCTTATGGTAAAAAAAATAATGGACAAGCTAAATAAAAGTTTATTAGGAAAGTTGTTCAAAAGAAAACAAATCCAACAGTTATTTGTTGCTCTGTTGTTCTTGATAAGTATAACCACTATATTGGCTAATCATTTAATTCCTGAGAAATTTGATTTGAATCTTGGAGAAGAAGCACCTATAACGATTTACTCAACCAAGGATATAGAAAATAAATTGGAAACAGAAAGATTGCGTAATGCAGCTGCAGAATCTGTGGATTTGATATATAAGGTGGATCTAGGTGTGCATCTGGAGGTCAAGAAAGAGATTGAGAAATACTTTCTATTCCTTTACGAAGTAAAGGATGATGAGGAACTGGAACTTGATGATAAACTTACAAAACTTCAAAATAATAATCCTTTTGAATTAGATGAAGATACCCATATAATGATATTAAATGTATCAAAGGACAGACTTAAGTATTTAGAGAGTTATATATATGAAATTGTCGCTCAAAATATGAATACAGGACTAAAGGTTGAGGACGTACAACGGCAAAGAAATGATATAAGTGAGTTTGTCTTAAGTGTCGATGAATTTAGCTTACCAATGAAAGAGTTTGGAATTAGGGTAATTAATGCAACGATTAGGCCTAATCAATTTTTAGATTTAGAGTTAACACAGCAGAAGAAACAGGATGTAATGGAAAGTATAAGTAAGGTAATGATCAAAAAGGGAGATATGATAATTGAACAAGGGGAAGTAATTACTACGGATAAGTATCAGATTCTAGGTGAACTCTCAATATTAGAAGAAGATAATAAAATAGACTTTATGCTATATATAGGAATATTACTAATAACTGTTGTGTTTGAATTATTAATAGTAGCATATATTTATGTATTTAATAGAGAGCTACTAGCAAAGACAGATAAACTTCTAATGATAACAGTAATCTTTGTAATTACATTAATTATTTCCAAAGCAATATCTAATATATCGATTTATCTTATTCCAATTGGGTCAAGTGCTATGCTTTTAGCAATTTTAATAGAACCTAGATTAGGACTGTTGATAAACATTTGTTTAGCTGTATTATTGAGTATATTGACGGGTAATGATATAGTTTTCATTGTTATGGCAATAGTAGGAGGTACAGTGGGGGTATTTAGTGTTTTAAATACCCAACAAAGATCAGGAATCCTTATTTCTGGTCTTGTAGTTGGCTTAGCAAATGTTGCTACTATAGTGGGAATAGAGTTTATTTATAGTAATGAATTAACAAAGATTATGAGTCTAGCAATATATGGGTTTATAAATGGGCTACTATGTGCTATATTAACTATTGGGACATTACCCCTATGGGAAAATATTTTTGGTATCGTAACACCACTAAAGCTACTAGAACTTGCGAATCCAAATCACCCTATTTTAAAGAAACTACTAATAGAAACCCCCGGGACATATCATCACAGTATAATAGTGGGAAATCTAAGCGAGTCAGCTGCGGATGCTGTTGGTGGGAATTCTCTATTAGCTAGGGTTGGGTCGTTTTACCATGATATTGGGAAAACTAAGAGGCCATACTTTTTTAAAGAAAATCAATTAACCTCGGAGAATCCCCATGATAAAATTAATCCTTCTTTAAGTAGTTTAATTATCACGGGACATATTAAGGATGGAATTGAACTTGCGAAAAAGTATAAATTGCCTAGGGAAATTATAGATTTTATTGAACAACATCATGGGGATACCCTGGTTGCATATTTTTATCATAAGGCAAAAAACGATGACAGTATAGACTTTGTTGATGAACAGACCTTTAGATATATTGGGCCTAAGCCTAGATCAAAGGAGGTTGCAATAGTTATGCTAGCAGACTCTGTTGAAGCAGCCGTAAGGAGTTTATCCTCACCTACCAAAGAAAAGATAGAAAAACTAGTAACTAAGATAATTAAAGAAAAGTTAGAAGACGGGCAATTGGAGGACAGCGATTTAACCCTTAAGGAACTTGAAAAAATAAAACAAACCTTTATCAAAATCATTCTTGGTATTTTTCATGAACGTATAGAATATCCGGATTTGGATGTAAAGGATTTGAAGGGAAGGAAAACTATTGAAGATAGCAATTAGAAATAAACAAAACCATATAAAAATAGAAAAGCAACTACAAATTCTTTTCAAGAAGGCAGCCATTGCCTGCTTACGTCATGAAAATTGGGACGAAGACTTTGAAATTAGCCTATCTTTAGTTGATAACAAAGAAATCCAAAAACTAAATAAAATGTATAGAGGGAAGGACTATGCTACCGACGTATTATCCTTCCCCTTAGTTGAATTTGACGGTGATATGCCAATATTTGATGAGGAAAAGGCATTAGGTGATATTGTTATATCAACTGAGAAAGCTATCGAACAGTCAAAGGAATATGAACATTCACTTGTACGAGAATTAGGGTTTCTGTTAATACACAGTATGTTTCATTTAATGGGTTATGATCATTACGATGATGAAAGCACTAAGATAATGCGTGAAAAAGAAGAAGCTGTGTTAAATCAGCTGGGATTAAAAAGAGAATGATGGGAGTAAATTTATGAGGGTTAGAAAATTACTTGATAGCTTTAACTATGCCTTTGAGGGGATTATATATGCACTGAAGACCCAGAAAAATATGAAGATACACTTTATTGTGTCCGTAATTGTATTAGTATCTAGCTTGTTTTTTAATTTTTCCAAGGTAGAAATAATTTTACTATTGCTTACGATTACAATTGTACTGATAGCTGAGATGATAAATACGTCTATTGAGTCGACTATTGACCTAATAACCGATCAGTATAATATATTTGCTAAGATTGCTAAAAATGTTGCAGCAGGGGCAGTGTTAATAGCTGCCCTAAATGCGATTATTGTAGCGTATTTGATATTTTTTCATAGGCTTAATCCATATACCCATAGGGTACTAACGACGGTAAGGCGGTCACCAATACATATAACCTTTATCATTTTTTTAGTAGTTATATTCGTTACTATTGGGCTTAAGGCATATTTTGGAAAAGGTACAGCCCTTCAGGGTGGCATGCCAAGCGGGCATGCAGCTATAGCCTTTGCATTAGCATCTTCAATCACTTTTGTATCTGAAAACATGTTCATAGGCACCCTAGCCCTTTTAATGGCACTATTGGTTTGCCAAAGTAGAGTAGAAACAAAAATTCATAGTGTTTTTGAGGTAATTGCAGGATCACTATTGGGGATTATGGTTACAGTAATTCTATTTCAGTTTTTCGGATAAGAGTTATTAATTATAGAACGGAGGATGAAGATGGACACCAAGTTTAGTAAATTAATTATTCTATCAATTGTATTTATAATGTTAATTACTGCTTGTTCTAATAAACAGGATTCTATTGATGAATATGAAGAAAATGAAGTAGGGGAGATTGAAGAAATAGAAGAACAAGATGAAAGTGTGTCTTTAGAGGGATTGGCCCTGAATCCATTAACTGGATTATGGATTGATGAGGAAGTTGCAAATAGAAGACCCGTCGCAGTAATGATAAATAACATAAAAAAGGCGCTCCCACAAAGCGGAATTTCTGAGGCGGACATAATTTATGAAACCTTAGCAGAGGGTGAAATCACTCGATTAGTCGCTGTATTTCAAAACTTAGATGCTGAGAAAATTGGTCCAGTAAGAAGTATAAGGGATTATTATTTTAATATTGGGTTTGATCATGATTCTATTATAATTCATCATGGAGGTAGCCCTCAGGCATATGAGGCTATTAAAAAATTAAAGCCTTCTAATTTAAACACCCTTTCTGGTTTAGAGAGAATTATGGCCTGGAGAGATCCAGTTAGAAGAAAACAAAAGGGTATGCTGGAGCATAGTCTTTACACTAGCGGAGAAAAAATTATAGAAGGGTGGAATTCTGTCAAATATAGATTTGACCGTAGAAGTGATTTAGAACCGGTGCTGGATTTTGTTATGGATGAAAAGCAATCAATAGGTGCAGAAGCAAAAATATTGACAGTACCATTTTCAAATAATTATATTTCTGAGTTTAATTATGACGAAGATTTAAAAATATATAAAAAAAGTCATCATAAAATTCCACATATAGATGAAAATAATAATGAACAATTATCTTTTAAAAATATTATTATCCAATATACTGATATTAGAGTAATCCCAGGTGATAATGAGGGAAGAAGAGATGTTAGATTAATAGGTAGTGGAAAGGGTATTTATATAACTAATGGGGTAGCTTCAGAGATAACCTGGAGTAAGAATAATCATAATACTCCGACTGTTTTTAAAGATGGATTAGGTAATAGATTGCAGCTAAACCCTGGAAAGACATATATAGGTATCTTTCCAAATTACAGACAGATTGAATTTAAATAGTGATTAAAAGGAGGAGTAACTTTGGATTATAGTATGTTAATTAAGAAGGCTATTGAAGCAAGAAAGTTTGCATATACTCCCTATTCGTCCTTTAACGTTGGAGCAGCACTACTTACTAAGTCTGGAAAAGTATATACGGGATGTAATATTGAATGTGCCTCATATGGAGGTACTAATTGTGCTGAGAGAACAGCAATATTTAAGGCGGTTTCTGAAGGTGAAAAGGAAATTGAGGCCATTGCTATTGTTGGAGCAGAGGGTGAATATACATTCCCCTGTGGTATATGCAGGCAGGTAATAGTAGAGTTTGGAAAAAAAATAAAGTTGATCATTGCGAAAACAGAGGAAGAATATAAGGTGTATGATATTAATGAATTATTACCTAATTCCTTTTCACCGGATGATTTAAAATAACAAAGGAGTGTTTAATGTATGGCTTTTAAGTCAGGTTTTGTATCTATTATAGGGAGGCCTAATGTTGGTAAATCAACATTAATGAATAAATTGATTGGTGAGAAAATTGCCATTATGTCTAATAAGCCCCAAACAACAAGAAATAGAATTCAAAGTATATATACGGCAGAAGATTTTCAAATAATTTTTATAGATACACCAGGAATTCATAAGCCTAAGCATAAGCTTGGAGAGTATATGATTAATACAGCTAAGGAGACTTTACAAGGAGTTGACCTGGTTTTATTTGTAGTTGATGAATCTAGAAATATTGGTCCTGGAGATCAATTTATTATGGAGCAATTAAGGGAAATTAAGACACCTATAATTTTAGTAATGAATAAAATAGATATTATGAATCAAGAGCAGTTTAACCATTTATATGAGCAATTCAAAAACGAAAATCTATTTGCTGACATTATTGGGATTTCAGCTTTAGAAAATGCAAATCTTCATTCTCTAGTAGAAAAAATTAAGGATTACTTAGAAGAAGGACCTCAATTTTTCCCGAGTGATATGATTACAGATCAACCGGAGAGAGTAATTGTTGCAGAAATAATTAGGGAAAAGGTATTACACTATACGGATCAGGAAGTTCCTCATGGTGTGGCTGTAGAAATTATGCATATGAAAAATAGAGAAGATAGTGATATCATTGATATTAGTGCGACTATTTATTGTGAAAGAAAATCCCATAAGGGGATAATTATTGGTAAAAACGGAAGAAAGCTTAAAGGTATTGGAAAAAGCGCAAGACAAGATATAGAACGTCTATTAGGAACTAAGGTATATTTAGAAACATGGGTAAAGGTAAAAGAGGATTGGAGAAATAATCAAGCTAACTTACGAAACTTTGGATACGAGTAAAAACTTCATTTGCTAAAAATTACAATGTATAATCATTGCTCCCCTTACGAAAAATACTAACACAAATATAATTCGAAAGGGGACTTTAATATGATTAATACTAGTATTTGGAATATATTTAAAAAGACAGGCAATATAGAGGCTTTTATGTACTTAAGTAAGTTGGAGACTTTAAATAATAATCAGCCTGAGCGCTCATCGAAACAAAGAATCGAGAAAATGGCGGTTAACGATCGGGCTAGATAATGATATAAGTGGGGTATATATGTTAGTAAAAACTGCGGGTATCGTACTTAAGAATTCAAAATTTAATGAAAATGATAGCCTGCTAGTCATATTTACAAGGAAGATGGGCAAAATTAGCGCAGTGGCTAAAGGTGCACGTAACCCAAAGAGTGTGTTGCTCGCAGGGATACAGCCCTTCTGCTACAGCGATTTTGTTCTTTATAAGGGAAAAAGTTTATACACTGTTTCCCAATGTGATACTAAGCAAAGTTTCTATAAACTAAGGGAGGATTTAGATCGCCTTACTTATGCGTCATATTTACTAGAACTAGTAGGGGCAGAGATAAGTGAGGGCAGCACTAATAATAGATTATTTAATTTACTTGGAAAAACCCTATTATTAATGTCAAATCCCGATATAGAACTAAAAACGGTCCTACGAGCCTTTGAACTAAAATTTCTATATTATAGTGGTTATACACCGCACCTAAGTAGTTGTGTAAACTGTAATAGCAATCAGCAAAGTGGATGGAGATTTAGTAACAAAGAAGGTGGAATTCTTTGTAGTGACTGTCATAATGTAGATTATAAGGCAGTTAAAATATCGGACCATACATTAAAATTAGCGAGATATTTACTTTTTAAAGATATAAATGAAGTTCAAAAGTTAAAAATTAGTGATTTTTTAAATAATGAACTTTCTAAGGTATTAAAAGAGTATATTTTGGTACATATTAATAAACAAAGCTTTAAGAGTCTAGATTTAATAGAAAAAATATAAATAGGAGTTGGTAGTATGGATATTAGTTTAGAGAAAATTGATATCGTTAGGGATAGGACAGGAGTATCTTATAAAAGGGCTAAGGAGGCTTTAGATGCTCACAATGGAAATGTAGTTGATGCAATTATTAGCCTAGAAGAAGAAACGACCCAAAGTTGGACTAAAAACGCTAGTGAAACTGGAAATGAGATGTTCGAAAAGTTAAAGAAAGTAATTGAAAAAGGTAATGTTACAAAGGTTATTCTTAAAAAGGATGACGAAACAATTTTAAACATACCTGTAACAGCAGGTGCAATTGGAGTAATCCTATCACCTTTGGCCGCAATTTTGGGGGTATCTGCTGCTTTAGTTTCTAGAATGAAAATAGAAATAGTTAAAAAAGATGGAGAAATAGTAGACTTAAACGAAATGGCTGAGACTAAAATGAATGATATAAAGAATAATATTACTATTGATATTGATGATAAGGATACTGATTTCTAAATTTTTATGAAAATTCAATCGAATTAAGTCTCTTTTATTGACAATAGACACAATATTTGATAATTTTATTATAAGATGTGGAAGATTAAATAAAGTCTTTCGTTCCAAATGTGGGGTGAAAGGCTTTATTTTTAAGTGTTACTAAGGAGGAGTGGTATCATGTCGTCAGAAAAATCGATGGAAAAAATAGTATCGTTAGCTAAATCAAGAGGATTCATATTCCCTGGTTCAGAAATATATGGTGGGTTAGCAAATACATGGGATTATGGTCCTTTAGGTGTTGAACTGAAGAATAATGTAAAAAAGGCTTGGTGGAAGAAATTCATTCAACAAAGCCCATATAATGTAGGTTTAGATTCTGCCATATTAATGAACCCACAGGCGTGGGTTGCTTCAGGACATGTTGGTGGCTTTAATGATCCTTTAATGGACTGTAAAAAGTGCAGGGCAAGACATAGAGCAGATAAATTAATTGAGGACTATTTCTTTAAAAATAACTTAGATGAAATTGTAGACGGATGGTCAAATGATCAGATGAAACAATTTATCGAAGACAAATCAATAGTTTGTCCAGAGTGTGGAGCTAATACATTTACAGATATTAGGCAATTTAACTTAATGTTTAAAACCTTTCAGGGCGTTACTGAGGACACTAGTACTCAAATATATTTAAGACCTGAAACAGCACAAGGTATTTTCGTTAACTTCAAAAATGTTCAAAGAACTTCTAGAAAGAAAGTACCATTTGGAATAGGTCAAATTGGTAAGTCCTTTAGAAATGAAATTACTCCAGGTAATTTTACTTTTAGAACTAGAGAATTTGAACAAATGGAGCTGGAGTTTTTCTGTAAGCCTGGTGAAGATTTAGAGTGGTTTGATTACTGGCAAAACTTCTGCGAAAACTGGCTATTAAGCTTAAATATGAATAAGGAAAACGTTAGATTGAGAGCTCATTCAGATGAGGAACTTTCACACTATAGTAATGCAACTACTGATATTGAATTTAAGTTCCCATTCGGATGGGGTGAACTATGGGGGATTGCAGATAGAACAGATTTTGATTTAAAACAACATAGTGAGCATTCAGGTGTAGATTTAACATATCAAGATCCTATTACAAATGAGAAATATGTTCCATATTGTATAGAACCATCTTTAGGTGCAGATAGGGTAACATTAGCCTTCATAGTTGACGCATATAATGAAGAAGTAATAGATGAGAATGACACTAGGGTAGTATTAAAATTACATCCATTCTTAGCACCATTTAAGGCTGCTATTTTACCTTTAACTAAAAAGTTAAAGGATGAAACATTAAAAGTATTTGAGACGCTTTCAGAAAACTTTAATGTAGATTATGATGATGCAGGAAGTATTGGTAAAAGATACAGAAGACATGATGAAATTGGGACTCCATTCTGCATAACCTTTGATTTTGACTCCTTAGAGGATAATGCTGTAACTATTAGACATAGGGACACAATGGAGCAAGAAAGAGTAAAGATAGACGCTTTAGAAGCATACTTAGCAGAAAAATTAAGATTCTAAATATAAATCGGTCGAAAGAAACAATTTTCGACTGATTTTTTTAAAATATTTTCAAAATACTATGGAAAAAATAAAGTAATTATGATAAATTTATTATGTACTGTAGCACATATAATAAATAGTGTAGCACATATAAAGAGGTGATAATTATTCAATTATCAATAAGACAAGAGAAAATTGTGGAAATAGTTAAAATGAATCAGCCAATTACGAGTGAACAAATTGCTTGTAAATTAGATATAACTAGGGCTGCCCTTCGTCCTGACTTATCCGTATTAACTATGATGGGTATATTAGATGCAAGACCAAAGGTAGGGTATTTCTATACTGGTATGGCACAGAATAATTTTATTCTACAGAAAATATCGGATATTATGGTTGAAGATATTATGTCACTCCCAATCGTAGTTAATGAACAAACAACACTATATGATACCATAGTGACTCTATTTTTAGAGGATGTAGGAACAATTTATGTTAATACTAATGGTAGCCTATGTGGTGTTGTCTCAAGAAAAGATTTACTGAAAAGCATTATAGGTGGTACTGACATTAATAAAATTCCTGTAGGGATGGTTATGACAAGAAAGCCAATAGTTACAATCAAAAAAGGCGAAAATGTAATTGTCGCTGCAAATAGAATAATTGAGTATGAAATAGATAGTTTACCGGTTATAGAAGATTATTATGAAGATGGTTATAGTAAGCAGAGAGTCATTGGAAGAATTTCTAAAAGTAACATTACAAAACTTTTTGTTGAGCTTTGTAAAAGTTAGGAGGGTATATATGGAGATTAATAACCAACTAGTAGTTTATGTAGTTTCTGACTCCATCGGTGAAACGGCAGAACAGGTATCAAAGGCAGCAATAAGTCAGTTTAATATTCAAGATTATGACATCAGAAGGTATCCATTTATTAATGATCAAAAGCAAATTTGTGACTTAATAGAGGAAGCCAAACAAGAAAAATCAATAATTATATTTACTATAGTCAGAGATTGTCTAAAGGAATTTTTAGTTGAAGCCGCAACAAATCTTAACATACCGATAATTGATGTGATGTCTCCAATATTAACAGGTTTTACAAATGTATTGGGAGTTCAACCTAAGAGAGAACCAGGTTTGATAAGAAAACTTGATGAAAAGTATTTTAGGAAGGTTGAAGCTATAGAGTTTGCTGTAAAATATGATGATGGTAAAGATCCAAGAGGCTTAAAGAAGGCTGATATAATACTTACGGGTATTTCGAGGACTTCAAAAACTCCTCTTAGTATGTATTTAGCCCATAAACATTTAAAGGTTGCTAATGTGCCATTAGTTCCCGAGGTACCTATCCCTAAGGAACTCTATGAAGTATCCTCTGCAAAAATAATTGGACTTACTACTAATCCTTTTAAACTTATAGAAATTAGACAGGAAAGATTAAAAGCCTTGGGTTTAAAAAGTGAAGCAAACTATGCTAGTATTGAAAGAATATTAGAAGAACTTGAGTATGCTGAGGGTATTATGAAAAGATTAGGATGTCCGGTGCTTGATGTGTCTACAAAGGCAGTAGAGGAAAGTGCAAGTATAATCCTTGAAATATTTAGAGAAAAAGGTCATAAGTTTTCAAATGGTAAATCGTTTTAAATTAATATAAATGGTATTACATAATTTTGGAGGTGCAATAATTGAAAAAATTTGTTTATGATTTTAATGAAGGTTCTGCAGGAATGAAATCACTATTAGGTGGTAAAGGTGCAAATTTAGGTGAAATGACTAAAATAGGTCTTCCGGTACCAAGTGGCTTTACTGTTACTACTGAATCATGTAATGAATACTATGTTAAGGGTGCCAAATTATGGGATGAATTAAAAGAAGAAATATTTACTCATCTTGGGGAGCTTGAAAAGAAAACTGGTAAAAAACTAGGTGATGATAGTAATCCTTTATTAGTTTCAGTTAGATCAGGTAGTGTATTCTCTATGCCTGGAATGATGGATACTATATTAAACTTAGGCTTGAATGATAAATCTGTTGAAGGCATGGCTAATGCAACTAATAATAAAAGGTTTGCATACGATAGTTACAGAAGATTTATACAAATGTTTGGAGATGTAGTTTTAGACATTCCGAAGTATAAGTTTGATACAATCCTTCAAAGAAGAAAAAATGATAAAAACTTTGAGTATGATACGGAATTGACTTGGGAAGATCTAAGGGATATTTCAGAATTATATAAAGAAGTTGTTAGAAAAGAAAAGGGTATGGACTTTCCTCAGGATACAAGAGAACAGTTATTAATGGCTGTAGAGGCTGTATTTAAATCTTGGAATAATCCTAGAGCAATAATATATAGAAGATTAAATGATATAGCAAACCACTTAGGAACTGCAGTTAATATTCAGTCAATGGTGTTTGGTAATATGGGTGAAACATCCGGTACGGGAGTTGCTTTTACAAGAAACCCATCTACAGGTGAAAACTTATTGTATGGAGAATTCTTACTTAATGCCCAAGGAGAAGACGTAGTTGCGGGAATTAGGACACCAAAGCCAATAGCCGAACTAGACAGATTAATGCCTGCGGCATATAAACAGTTTGTTGAAGTTTGTGAGCTTTTAGAGAAACATTATAGAGATATGCAGGATATAGAGTTTACTATAGAGAATGAAAAACTTTACGTACTTCAAACAAGAAATGGTAAAAGAACTGCACCTGCAGCTATAAATATTGCAGTTGAAATGGTTGAAGAGGGTCTGATTACAAAGGAAGAGGCTATTATGAGAGTAGAGCCGAACCAATTAGATCAATTATTACATCCAGCCTTTGATGATGAGCAACTAGCCAAAGCCATTTTATTGACAAAAGGATTACCTGCATCTTCTGGAGCTGCATCAGGAAAAGCATACTTTAATACAGAGGACGTTGTTAATGCAAAGAATTCCGGCGAAAAAGCAATTTTAATTCGTACAGAAACATCTCCTGAGGATATTGAAGGTATGGTAGCCTGTGAGGGTATTCTTACTGCAAGAGGCGGTATGACATCACATGCTGCGGTTGTTGCCCGTGGTATGGGTAAATGCTGTATAGTAGGTGCAGGAGAAATAAGAATCGATGAAGAAAATAAAACATTTATAATTGATGGTAAGGTTTATAATGAAGGCCATTCACTATCCCTGGATGGAAATACAGGGGATGTATACGATGGAGACATAGCAACTAAGAATCCTGAATTAATAGGTAACTTCGAAGTGCTAATGACATGGGCTGATGAATTTAGAAAACTAAAAATAAGAACCAACGCGGATACTCCAAATGATACTAAACAAGCTATTGCCTTTGGTGCTGAGGGTATAGGTCTATGTAGAACTGAGCACATGTTCTTTGAAGAATCAAGAATTTCTGTAGTTAGACAGATGATTCTTGCTAGAACTGTTGATGATAGAAAAGCGGCGTTAGAGCAACTTTTACCGATGCAAAGACAGGACTTTATCGAAATATTTAGAGAAATGGGAAGCAGACCAGTAACTATTAGATTATTAGATCCACCATTACATGAGTTCTTACCTCATGAAGAGGATGATATAATTAAATTAGCTGAAAAGATGAACATCTCAGTAGACAAGTTAAAGGGAGTAGTTGAAGATTTAAAAGAGGTTAATCCAATGCTAGGTCATAGGGGATGTAGATTAGCTGTAACTTATCCTGAAATTTATGAAATGCAAGTAAAAGCAATATTGGAGGCAGCAATAACTCTTAAAAATGAAGAAAATCTCAATGTAATTCCTGAAATAATGGTTCCTTTAGTTGGACAATTAACAGAACTTAAATATGTTAAAGGTGTAATGATAAAGGCTGCTAATGAAATAATTGAAGAAAAGGAAACTAAAATAGATTATTTAATAGGTACAATGATAGAAGTACCTAGAGCCGCAATTACAGCGGATGAAATTGCCGAGGAAGCAGAATTCTTCTCCTTCGGTACAAATGACCTTACTCAGATGACCTTTGGATTCTCAAGGGATGATGCTGGAAGATTTATCGGAGAGTATGTTGAAAAAAATATTTTCGAAAAGGACCCATTCCAAAGATTAGATAGAGCAGGGGTAGGTAAATTAGTAAAAATAGCTGCTGACTTGGGTAAGCAGACTAGACCAGATATCAAGCTTGGTATTTGTGGTGAGCATGGTGGAGACCCATCATCTATTGAATTCTGTCACCAATTAGGATTAGATTACGTTTCTTGTTCACCATTCAGAGTTCCAATAGCAAGACTTGCTGCAGCACAGGCAGCAATTATAAACAAAGACTAATAAATTAAGACTTTTAAATGGTTGCTTTAAGCTTAGCAACGCCTTATTATCAATAAAAGGTTTAAAGACTCAGGGAAAATAAAGTAGGGTATTATTTCTAGTAAATTAAGAGATAATGCCCTATTTATTCTTCCCATGTTGCCTCTTGTCCTTAATGCAGTAAATTAAGATATAATTGCATAATTAGATTTTATTTAGGATTTACTATGGTGAACCTTATCATAAATGACTGCGGTTTTTAGTGAAAGCATTGAGGGACTGGTATGTACTAAGCTTATGTAATTACATTTTAATTATTATCTTATATGCAGTAAGGAAAATAAGGTATATGCTAGGGTGTGCTATATCAATAAAAGGCTCGATGATAGTATTTTATTTATCTTTCCTTTACTTTTTCTTGATATCTCCTGTGTCTTTAGACAATGCATAAGATTGTCCGTCGTCGTAAATCTAACCTTATAACCCATCTCTACAGCCTTATACCCTAGTACAATACTAAGATGGGTCTTACCTACACCGGGAGGGCCTAAAAATATTAAATTATACATTCTATCAATCCAATCCATTTCAACAAGGCTATTGAGCTGCCTTTGAGTAATAGATCTTTGAAAGTTCAAATCAAATTCTTCTATTGTCCTTACAACTGTCATATATTCTTTAATGTCCCGTATTTGAGGTTTTAAATCATGATACTTTGATGGAGTAGATATGTCCGCTTTAGTATACTTTTTATTAAATTGTCTCTTCTGCTCAAGCTTTAGGTACTCTATGGTATCTTTTAATAGGCCTGGACTGTATAGCTTTCTCTGGGTACAGTAGTCTAGACTCCTCTGAACAATCTATATATCCTGGTTTTTTACTGTATCTATTATCAACATGCACTGTTCTTTAAAATGCCTTGTTTTTTCTACTCTTAAGATTTCTATGAATTCTTTAGCTTTTTCAGTACACTCCAAGAGTTTAAGAGTTTTTTCGTAAATTTCATGATTAGCATAATTTTTACGTTTTTCTCTATCGTGTCCCTCAATTTGTACTAGTTTTGCTTTTTCTTGACTAATTTTGTGACGAACTATTAATTGATCGGTATCCTTGCTTCTAATTTCCATAATATTTTTAGAAATCACTAATCTAACCTCTTTACCTGGTATCTATTTTGTTTGTAAAAAACAGTACTGTTTTTTCTCACTATGTAGGTTAAACTATTGGTATTAGTTTTATTTGTGAACAGAGTAGGTACTGGTTGTAAGTGTTCCTTTTCCAGAGTAAACACTTCTACTGGTACCTTCTTTGTTGTTTCATGGATCTTTCTATTTCCTCTTCTTTCTAACCATTTCAATGAATCATCATTCAATGAGTATATATCAGTAAATGTCCTATGTTTTGCAAAGTTATTCTTTGCATATTTTACTACGGCTTCAATCTTACCTTTTGACTGTGGGTCATATCCCCTACAAAGGTATACCTTAAATTTCATAATAATTATGTAATTTTGGAATCCTTCTGTATATATGATATCACCGTGGTTTTCTGATACCACCATCACTCTGTCCTGATCATAAACAATTTCCGTAGGCATCCCTCCAAAATATTCAAAAGCTTTACTGTGCTTCGACAAATGTGTGGGTAGTAAATGGCCTATCAGTCCAGTAAATGTATTTATACCTTGAATGGGATAAAACCATCCCAAAGCAATACACCTTAATCCTTGTCTTATCAGGCCTTTCTAACCATATTGGTCCTAAATCAACCTGGGATTGATATCCCATAGGTAGTTCTTTCACCTCCTCAAATTATCTTACTGAAACTATTTTAGGGAGATTATATTCTTGCCTTAGTTTATTTACATAAAGTCGTAGGGTTCTATCTTTAAACTCTAGACATTGATACCGTTCTTCAAGCCAATCATATATTTGAGCACTTGATAAGTCTCTGTATTCTTTAATCCACTCTAAAATCTCATCCTTATATTTATCAACCCTCTTTTCTCTAAATTCGGCTCTTTGCCTTAACTTTTCAAAATCATCGGGAGACATGTCCCAATATTTAAGTACAGTCTTGTAATCGATATCTAACCCTAGCTATCTGTGATTTATTAAATCCCATAGATTTATATCTTTTGATTTCAGCAAGCATACTCCACTCATTCAATCTAGCTCCCCCTCTGATAAATTAACTATTTTATTTTACCAGTTACAAGGGCACGGTAAGATTCTAGCTGCATATTATTGAGCCTTCCAAAATTCATATACTTTTCATTTAGGTAGATTTTTTATTTAATGATTTTAATATAATATGCTAAACAAATAGTAGTTAAGAAGAATAGGTATGGTAATTACAAGGGAGGGCATTTATGGCAAACGAACGTACAACAGAAAACCAAGTGAAGAACATAGGGGATATAAGTACTATAGTTATATTAATGATATTAGAGTTGAAGAACAAAAGAGTGAAATTGTCGCTGTGAAAAAAGCACTTAGGAATGTAGGGAAATCTTGAAATGGAGGAAAGGGGGCACCAGAATTTATAATATCGTCTGCTACCACCCCAGAATTTTTAGTAATCATTGAATGAAAGCGGGTACAAAGGACCATGAGAGTAAAGCACACGATGAACCTGTAAAATATGCAGTGCATGTAGTAATTCACTGCGATTATATTTATCAGAGTTTTGTCAGTTGTCTCAATTTCTTTTTTTGCACATAAAAAATTGGTGTTGGTTTTTAATCACAAACACCATATATTAAAGAACCAGAATTTATATATGCTTTTCTGACAGTTGAGCCAGAGGACTTCTTTCCACCGGCTACAATGTAATATGAGCTGTAATATCAAAGTTTTTCATTCTATCTACTGTATAAACCAACCCGTTTGATTTAGAATCAAAAGACAGCCCTTTTTTAATTTTATTAATAATAAACAACCATTAAGTAGGAGAGGGTTAACTTAATGGTTGTCTCCAAATATAAAAGAATATGAATTATTAAATAAGCTGCTTTTGAATGGTGCTAAATAACTATTCTGTAATATTTTTCGCTATAAGAGAGAGCCTCAAAGTTAGCTACTCGTTTTTCATAAACCGTAATATATCTAAATCCAACATTTCTTAGCATATCTATAGCTAAGTTTAAGCCTTCACCAACATCCTTAGCGTAATGGGCATCGGAACCAATAGTTAAAATTTCTCCACCAAGTTCTTTATAAAAACTCACTATATCAAAATCAGGCATAAAGCTATTCATGGATTCACGAAGACCTGAAGTATTAATTTCAATACCCTTACCGTTATTAATTAAAATCTTAAAAATTTCTTCTAGCTGTTCCTGATAAGGGCGTATAGAAAGAGTGATGCCTTGTCTGCTTGCATATCTTTTGATAAGGTCAAGATGACCTACGCAGTCAAATTGATTATCCTTAACCATTAATAATACTTCATTTAAATATTTTTTGCAAATGATATCTAAATTTGCCAAACCATAGTTAACCTGATTTACATCTATATCATGAAGGTCTTTATGAGCAGAACCAATAATATAATCAAAGTTTACTTTAGCTTTAACTTCTCTAATTAAATTAGAATAATGATGGGGTTGTCCTAACTCAACACCCTGGCGGATCTTTAGCTTACCGTTTAACTTTTCATTTAAGGCATCTATAAATACCAGTTGGTCTACAGGATTGTAGTAAGTATATTCATTGTCTACAGAGGTTGGCTCAAAATGATCTGTAATAACGATCTCCTTCAGTCCTTTTGAGATAGCTGAATGAGCAATGTCTTCAAGTTTAGCGCTACTATCTGATGAATATGAAGAATGAATATGGTAATCAACAAGTTTCATGATCTGCCTCCTAATAATTTACTTTAAATACATTGTACTATTCAAATGTTAATACCCTATTAAAGGATTGTTAAATTTATAAAAAATACTAATCTAAAAGTCGTTATTTAACAGAACATTTAGTTGATATTTCCTTATTTTTAAATTGATTATATTAATATTAAATTACAATAACGAGAGAATAAAAAGTAAGAAAATTGTTATTATTGTATCTATAGGCCATGAACATAATGCCGTTGCATTAGCCCTAGAATAATCTTTAAAGAATTAAAGTATTTGACCTCCTAGATTACAGAAAGGTGTATCAATTTCTAAAGAATGTTATATCGAATTTATAACAAGAACACCATATGTATATAGCAAATTATTTCATTGGTCATATAAAAGCATAACAAAAGCGCTTCCATAATAAACTACTATGAATAGGCTTGAAGATTATATGAATAACAGGAATGGTAAATACTTTTGGAAAGATAAGTTTTTTTAAAAGCAAAAGGGTATATCGTAATAGTACTAAATAGGGACACTGATTTCCCAAAACAATATTCCTGATTTAACTGCGGATATTACATCTACAGAAGCTATTTTAATAATAGATTCTACTTAGAGGTATAATTTAATCCTGAAAAGTATTTAATTATACTAGAAGATTAGGTTTAACATAATTAGAATCACGGTAATCAGCATTGTGACACTAAAAAAATACTTATATAATAAGGAAAGGAGATTCTTTATTTGTGTTGAATTACAAAAGTGTTCCATAAAGTGCAAAACTGCCGATTGGTCTATTTTAATAGCCGTCGAACAGGCGGAGATTAACAATAAGGACTAATTGAAGTAGTGCTATAAATAGGTTGGTAAGGTTGTGAAAGTGTAAAGGGGTTTTGGAGACTTAGTATAAAATGAAACAAGGGTATTATTTCTTAGAAATTTAAGAGATAATACCCTGTTTTGCTGTTGTATCTTTTCTTAAAAAAATACATAAATATCATGTGCATGTTTATACAATCTTAAATTACATTGGGCCACAGGAATATGAATAAAAGAGGAGTAATAAAATTAGAAGCTCCTGAATTTTCAATAACAAATTTACCATCCTCAGGGCAATTATAATATAAAATAACGGACTTGACATCCAAGATAAAAGATTTATAGTTTGACACAAAATGTAGTGCATGGTAATATTTATATAGTCCATATATAGTAGTTCGATATATTGCAATAATTAATTTAACTTTTTGAATTGCATAAATTCTGTTATACATAAGGAGGATATTTAATAATGGTTACTAAAATCACAAAAAGAGATGGGAGAGAGGCTCCTTTTAATATTGAAAAAATTGCAAATGCTATATTTAGAGCCTCAAGATCTGTAGGAGTAGAAGACTATGGGGCTGCTTTCAGTATAGCTGAACAAGCAGTGAATTATATAGAAAAGGAAATTCAGAATACTAATCCAACTGTTGAACAAATACAAGATATTGTAGAGAAAGTCCTTATAAGTAACGGAAAAGCAAAGATTGCTAAGGCATACATAATATATAGAGCTGAAAGAACAAGATTGAGAGAAATGAATACTCGTCTAATGAAAATATATGAGGATTTAACCTTTAAGGATGCTGAAGACAATGATATTAAACGTGAAAATGCAAATATAGATGGTAATACAGCTATGGGAACAATGCTTAAGTATGGTTCTGAAGGAGCAAAACAGTTTTATAATCTGTTTGTTTTGAAACAAGAATATTCAAATGCTCATAAAACTGGTGATATACATATACACGACCTTGATTTCTTAACTCTTACTACTACATGCTGTCAAATCGATATTGAAAAGTTATTTGAAAATGGATTTAGTACTGGACATGGTTATTTAAGAGAGCCAAACGATATTCAAAGTTACTCAGCTCTTGCTTGTATTGCTATTCAATCCAATCAAAATGACCAGCATGGCGGACAAAGCATTCCAAATTTTGATTATGGAATTGCTCATGGGGTCAAAAAAACATATAGAAAGTTATATACTAAAAATCTGATAAACAGTATTGAGCTACTTTTTGATAATTCAGATGCAGAAAATATAGTAAAACAGATTGTACTAGATATAAAAGAAGAATACAATATGGAACCTAATTTGAAAATGGAAGCTGAGTATGCAGAGATTGAAGAAAAGTATCTTTTAAAATATTTCAAAGACTTAGAAATAGTAAAAAAAGCACAGGAGTTTGCTATACAGAGGGCTTATAGCGAGACTGACAAAAGTACATATCAGGCTATGGAGGGGCTTATTCATAACTTAAATACAATGCACTCAAGAGCAGGTGCTCAAGTACCATTTAGCTCGATTAATTATGGAACGGATATATCATTAGAAGGTAGAATGGTGGTTAAAAATCTTCTTTTAGCAACAGAATCGGGTTTAGGAAATGGTGAAACTCCAATATTTCCTATACAGATATTTAAGGTTAAAGAAGGCGTAAATTATAATACAGAAGACCCTAATTATGACTTATTTCAACTAGCATGTAGAGTGAGTGCAAAAAGATTATTTCCCAACTTCTCATTTATCGATGCTCCGTTTAATTTAAAATATTACAAAGAAGGTCAACCTAATACTGAAATAGCATATATGGGTTGTAGAACCAGAGTAATGGCTAATGAATATGACCCATCACAAGAAGTTGTATTTGGAAGAGGGAATTTAAGCTTTACAACTGTAAACCTTCCTAGAATTGCATTAAATTGTGGTGGAGATTTAGAAAATTTCTATAAAGAGCTTGATGTAAAGATTGACCTTATTATTAAACAGCTTATGGATAGATTTGAGATACAGGCACAGAAAAAAGTTAAGAACTTTCCATTCCTTATGGGACAAGGCGTATGGATTAATTCTGATAAACTTGGCTTTGACGACGAAATTCGAGAGGTATTAAAGCATGGAACTTTAACATTAGGTTTCATAGGATTGGCTGAATGTCTCAAGGCTTTAACTGGAAAGCATCATGGAGAGTCAGAAGAATCTCAAAAACTTGGTATTAGTATTATTGAGCATATGAGAAAACGTATGGATGAAGCTTCGAAGACCTTTAAAATGAACTATTCTCTAATTGCTACACCTGCTGAAGGGATAGCTGGTAGACTTGTAAAAATAGATAGAGAACGATTTGGAGAAATTGAGGGCATTACGGATAGAGAATATTATACAAATAGTTTTCATATACCTGTTTATTACAAGATTAATATATTTGATAAAATACGACAAGAGGCTCCATATCATAATCTTACAAATGCAGGCCATATTACTTACGTTGAATTTGATGGAGATATTTCAAAAAATATCGAAGTCTTTGAAAAGGTTATAAGGGTAATGAAGGAGGAAGGTATCGGTTATGGTTCAATCAATCACCCAGTTGATCGTGATCCTGTTTGTGGCTATTCCGGAATAATTAACCATAAGTGTCCGAAATGTGGTAGAGAAGAAGATGGCGTGAAATTTGAAAGGATTAGAAGGATAACAGGATATTTAGTGGGGACTCTGGATCGATTTAACGACGCTAAAAAATCTGAGGAAAGAGATAGAGTAAAGCATACACATATGGTATAACTTTTGAATACAGGGTGAATATTAATGAATAATATGGTAAAAGTTGCAGGAATCGTTGAGGAATCAATTGTAGATGGTCCAGGAATAAGGCTAGTAATTTTTACACAGGGATGTAGTCATAACTGTCAAGGCTGTCATAACAAGCATACACATTCTTCTAATGATGGAAAATTAATCAGTATAGAAAATATAATCAGTAAAGTACAAGGAAATCCATTTTTAGATGGAGTTACATTAAGTGGTGGGGAACCCTTTGAACAAGCAAAGGTACTTTCCAGTCTTTCCATGGAATTAAAGAAATTAGGGCATAATATCATAACCTATACAGGATATACCTATGAATATATAATAGAAAATTCTAAGAAAATGAAGGACTGGGCGTGGTTACTTCAATATACGGACGTACTAATTGATGGAAGGTTTGAGATTGAAAAGATGAACCCAAATTTAAGATTTAGAGGTTCTGAAAATCAAAGAGTTATCGATGTGAGAAAAACAGAACTACATAAAAAATTAGTTCTTGTTGAATGGGATTATGGAATATAACTAATCACTTAGATATTTAATAATCATATAGAAATTAATTTCAAATCCATAACAAGCCTGAATAATTGGAATGAATACAATTACTACTTGTAGTGTTCCATAATGATGAAAAAGTATGATGGTCTATTTTGATAGCTGCGGCCCAGGCGACATTACGTCATCCTCAATAATTGAAAACGTCCTCCGATTTAATTGGATACGTATATAGATAAACCTAGATGTATAATTAAAATTGATTGCTCTCTATAGCTTCTGTATAAGATAACAGGGTGTGCTGCGATTCAGGCGGCGATTAAAAATAAAGACTAAATAAAAGATCGATAGCATTTATATAAAGGGTTTAGCGGATCTGACAACAAGTAAGGGTATTATTTCTTAGTAAATCAAAGAGATAATACCCTGTTTCTTATTGTTCTTTCATATAAAACATAAATTACTTATGCAATATTTTTATGGAGATAAAACTCCGTTAAGGATACTAGATGAAATATAGTTATGGAAGAATTAAGAAAGTGAGCATACTGTTGTAATTAGTCAAATTGTAGATAACTTAGAAAAAGGTTCTGTAGAAAAGCTTAAAGATTGGGAATTAACCCTTGTTAAAACAGAAGGTATCGCAGTACGTTATATTGAAGCACTGAGCAGATCAAAGAGGATAATTCCCCCTACGATTACTAGGACTTCGCTTGTTGATGACTCAACTGTAACCGCCATGAGATAAAGTAATACATCACGATAAAACCAAAGGAATTTGTATTTTTACCCTAGTGAATTGACTATCTTTTTAGAATTATTACAGGATGTGGGTAGATACCATTTAGGAAAAGATCTTATTATTTAAATAAGATTGGAGGAATCAGAAATGGGTTAGTTGAGGCTTTAACTTTAATGACTACGTCATATGAGGAAGTTCTCCAGACAAACTAGTTATGAATTTTACGGTTGTAACTGCCTATTTAGTTGGAGATACAAATGAGGGGGTAGGCGAATGGGTGCTTGTAGACACAGGCATTGAGAATTTAGCAGATTTTTATTGAAATCAGTTCAGAAACGATTTTGCAAATACAGTAGGCCCCAAGCTATTATTCTTACTCTCACGGGCACTTTGACCATATTGGGTCGGTTATTAAACTTTCTGAGTTATGGGACGTTCCAGTATACATACACAAGTTAGAAATACCTTATATAACACAAAAAAAGATTACCCTGTGGCAGATCCTACTGTGTATGAGGGAATGGTAGCAAAAACGTCACCAACCTTTCCACATACAAGCATTGACGTTGGTTTCCGTGCTGTGACTCTCCCTAATGATGGTACTGTACCCTACATGCATACTTGGAAGTGGATACATACGCCTGGTCATACAGAAGGACATATTTCACTATTCCGTGAAAAAGACCGCGTACTTATCGTCGGAGACACTTTTTCTACCACAAAATAGGAATCCTTATCATCTGTAGTGTTGCAGCGTGAACAAATAAGCGGCCCTCCCAAATACTTAACTACAGACTGGAAGGGGGCAGAAAACTCAGTACGCCATCTTATGGATTTTAAACCTTTGTTAGTACCCGAGCCAAGGAAAACCCATGAAAGGTGAAGAAGTTTTTCTCAACTATACCTCACATACTACTGTTTCTTTTAAGGTGTTAATGTTCTTCCTAATGAAGGTGTTCCATAATTAAATCAAAAATTATTTTAACAATATTCATAGCTACTTATAAAATTCTTTCAAACCGAAGATATTATCATTAAAGATTAAAGTGTTAAGGGATTTGGAAAATATGATACCAAACTATAATCAGAATTACCAATTATTGTGGTGAGAAATAGTAAAAAACTAGGAACTAGGGACTTAATAATTTCTGAGGCAGCTTTTATTTTTCTTCAGATAGTAATGAATATGATGATGTTTACATACATAATGTTCGTGCGGTTAGAATAAAAAAAATCTGTTTAACCATACTATGATAGAACTTTAATTTTTAAATCTAAGGTGGTTAGTCTCTATGAACTTACAATATGGAAAGCTTTATTGGAATACAACCTTGAATAAGGTTCCTGCCTACCCTACTCTTCAGAGTGACATTCAATGCGATGTTCTGATTATAGGAGGTGGTAGTTCTGGTGCTCAATCTGCCTATTATTTATGGGACAATGGACTTGATGTAGTTTTGATTGATAAAGGAAAAGTAGGTTATGGAAGTACTTCTTCCAATACAGCTCTAATACAGTATTCTGGAGATAAAATGTTCTTTGAGTTAATCAATAGCTTTGGGGAGGATACATCGACTCGACATTTAAAGCTATGTTCTCAGGCCATGGATGAAATTGAAAAGGTGTGTGGTGCCTTAGACATTTTCCCTGATTTTACTCGTCGAGATTCTCTTTATTATGCAAGTTATGATGAAGATGTGGCCAAATTACAAAAAGAATATAAATATTTGCAAAAACATGGATTTGATGTAGATTATTTGACACAAGAAGAAATCAAAAAACGTTACCCTTTTGAAAAGCAGGCTGCCTTATATTCAAAAAATGACGCAGAGTTAAATCCGTATAAATTCACTGTAGGCCTTATAGAAAAGGCAAGTAATAAAGGCATTCGTGTTTTCGAAGAAACACAAGTGAAAGGCAAAAAAGTTGAGAAAGATTATACATTGTTTCACACTAAAAATGGCAGTACAATAAAAGCACGCTTTGTAATTGTTGCGGCTGGTTATGAGTGTCAAGAGTTTAAAGATGATAAAAATGTAGTGTTTGTTAGCTCCTATGCAGCTGTGACCAATCCAGTGGAGGATTTATCGTCATGGTATAAAGGTACTTTGATCTGGGAAACAGCACGCCCATATATTTATATGCGCACCACGACCGATAATCGTATTATCATTGGTGGACTGGATGAAAATACCATAAACCCAGAAAAACGCGATGTAATGCTAACACATAAAAAGGATCTATTAATCCACGAGTTTAACAAACTTTTCCCCAATATTAATGTTCATCCTGAGTTTTACCTTACTGCCTTTTATGGTGGGACCCACGATGGTATGCCCCTCATAGGTATCTATGATGAATTTCCTAACTGGTATTTCTTGATGGGATATGGTGATAATGGAATGGTTTATAGTATGGTACTGGCAAAGATTATTGCTCAACTAATTACCGCAGGATCAGATTCTAATGTGGATATTTATCTGCAAGACCGTCCTTTGCTAAAGAAGTAATCCACTTAAAAGCACTGTAAATAATTGTGCCAATAAAACACTTTATACTGATCAACTCAGAGTAAAGTGTTTTTTAAAATAGAAGATCCGCTTAAATGGCTTATATTAAATTAAGTATAAATAACTAGGAATGTTATTAGTAGATACAGCTACAATAATTGAACATTATTGGATTTAATTAAAAGTGTTCCATAATAATAAAAAATAGAGATTGGTCTATTTTGATAGCCGCCACACAGGCACAAATTAATTATCCTCAAGAATAAGTAATAAGGCAAATAGTATGCAAGCTTAAAAAAGCTCTACAGGATAGACATTTGAGATTAACTATACTATAAGAAATAGGGTATTACACCTGAAATCAGTAATTTCAAGTGTAATACCCTATTTCATTTAAATATTGCCATAGAATTAATTTAAGCGAAAGGTATCAATGTAGTAATTTGTTATACTATGACTGTCTCTTTATAAGAAAGATTTTTTATATTGCCGTTGACAGAATAGTCTACAAGTTATAAACTGAAATTAACATTGGTCTAGTGTTTGTAGACCGAAAGGAGTTCTGAAGATGAAAGAATATAGACTTTCTGATATGGAGACGAAATTTGCTGATATTATTTGGGCTCATGAGCCTATTCCATCAGGAATATTGGTAAAACTGTGTGAAGCAGAGCTTAAATGGAAAAAATCAACCACCTACACTATGTTAAAACGTCTTGAGGATAAAGAAATTTTTGCAAACGATAATGGTATGGTGAAATCTTTAATAACTAAAGATGATTTTTATGCTGAGAAAAGCAAACAATTTGTTGAACAAACTTTTGGTTCACTGCCAAAGTTTTTAGCTGCATTCTCAAGAAGTAAAAAAATGAGTGATAAGGAAATTGATGAGCTACAAAAGTTAATCAATGACCATAAGGAGGGATAGGTGTGGATAGAGTGTTTCTACAGATACTCAACATGAGTATTACCGCTAGTTATGTTATTTTATTTATCATAGTAGCTCGACTACTGCTTAAAAGAGCACCTAAAATTTTCTCCTATGCCCTCTGGTCAGTGGTGTTTTTTAGACTTATATCCCCATTTTCTTTTGATAGTGTATTTAGTTTAATACCTGTCAGTAAACAAACGGTACCAACTAATATTATGCATTCACAGATACCTACAATTAATAGCGGCATTACGGTGATTGATCAAATAGTAAATAAATCCATGGTGCCTATACCTGTAGTTAGTGCAAGTATAAATCCTATGCAGATATGGATTACCTTGGGTGAAGCAATATGGATTTTTGGTGTTGCTGTATTACTCATATATAGCTTTTTTACAGCTATAAAGCTATATTTAAAATTAAAATCTGCAAAACTAATTTTGAATAATGTGTATGAAATGAATGGTATTAAAACTCCCTTTATTTTTGGTGTATTAAAACCAAAGATTTATCTATCAATAGGTCTTTCCGAAAATGAAAGAACCTATATTATTAAACATGAACAAACACATATCAGAAGGTTTGACCATATTATAAAGCCTTTGGCGTTCCTGGTACTATGTGTTCACTGGTTTAATCCTTTTGTTTGGCTCGCTTTCTTCCTAATGAGCGAAGATATGGAGATGTCCTGTGACGAAAGTGTTATCAAGCAAATGGGCAGTAAGATTAAAAAGGAATACTCTTCTTCTCTGTTGTCTTTATCAACAGGCAGACGAATTATAGGTGGTAGTCCTCTTGCTTTTGGTGAGAACAATACAACAGGGCGTATTATAAATATCTTAAATTACAAAAAGCCTAGGTTTTTGATTGTTATTGTAGCAGTTGTTGCAGTAGTGTTAATTAGTGTAGGGCTAATGAGTAATCCGCCTAGAAAACAGTTAACAGTAGAAGGTTATGCCAAACAATTTGTAGATCAGAAGATAGAATTTTATTCGGCTTATAATTTTGTTGATAGTAAAATTACTAAACTTAAAAAAATAGCTTCCTTTAATGAATTGCTTCCATCCACCGTAGAGATCTGGAGCCTTGAATATCGTCTTAAACCTGATGATATCAGTAATGTTATGTTAGCAGGTGGTATGAATGAAATTGATGGTTGGATAACAGAAGATGAAAGTATGGGTAAGCCAATGTTAATTTTTTCTTACGAAGATTCTAAGTTGCAGTATTTAGGATATTTGAAAAGTGGGGAAGCAGATTTTTCTAAATTAGCTGGGCAAGAAATGGCGCTTCGTGTGTTTTTGGAGGGCAAAGGGTTACTACCAAAGGTAACCTATAAGGGAAATCATGCCCTTGCAGAGTTTCGATTATCCACGGGGGAAACATCGCAGCTATTATTATCTCAACCAGTTATTCAGGGTGATAAGGGAATTTGGTGTGTAGAGCGCTGGATGGACGGCAATGGTACGGTGTATTATGTTACACCAGAAACTGATATTATGATAGCAGATTATTATAAGGAACTGCAAAAACAAAGTGATGATGGAACGAGCCCTTCTCTACTAGATCCTGTGAAGGTTGCTAAAGACTTCGTAAAGAATAATCTTGGCCAACGGGTTTTTGTTGACGAACTAGTCCTTAAACATCCTGCAAAAGCTGAGGATTTTTATGAAACACCAGAAAGTCACTTTGTTGGATTTATTTCTAACTTTAATAAGGAAAGTACTTCTTTTCATTTAGATACAATTGAGTGGTTGACCTTAGATGACACAGAGAGGCTTAAGGAGCTGAATATAGGTCCTAATGATATGCCAAATGGATTCTATATATACAATCCCCATAACTACCCAATGCATTTTCAAGTAACGGAACAAACGGAATATAGTATTATAAATTGGGTTGAAAGTGCTACTTCTAAATCGGTTACTATGGAGGAGTTTATCGATTCTTTTGAAAAATACTCCGATTTCACACCACCATTTAGAATAATTTCAAAAGATGGATACGTCCAAAGTATTACAGAGCAGTATGTTCCATAATGTGAAAAATGGGGATTGGTCTATTTTGATAGCCGTGTCCCAGGCGCCGATTAACAACAAAGACCAAGCAAAATAGGGATTGAAATTGGTTGAACAAAGCTTTATAAACATTGAAGATTAAGGGTTTTATTAAAATAGAATAAAAATTAAAGGGTATTATTTCTTATGGATTAAAGAGATAATATCCTATTATTTTTTCAAATGTTAACTCGAGTAATTAATATGTTGCTTAGAAGTGTCCTTAATATAGTAAATTAAGATATTATTCTGAATTAGAATTAATTTAAGTTAAAAACGGTGAACCATACCACAAATGACTGCGGTCTTCAGTAAGCCAAGGGGAATTTCCGATTGACAAATACAGGGGTTTCATGAAAATGTATAATTATATGGATAGTGACATTGGAAAGGTCATGAAATAAGCCCAGAAAAATTAAAACTGGATATAGCAGACAATCGAAACGGCATATGATAGTGAGTAGCCCTTAAATAATTAAATTAGAAAGGGTGATGAAAACATATTTAAAAGCAACTAAGGTGTTAGATTTTGAAACCTTAGTATAGGATATGGGATTTCTGTAGAGGACTTAATACTAGGTTTGGAGATGTTCAATTTAAGTGGATTAAATATGAAGGTAGGGGCTTTTATTGCCTGAATACCTGGAATTTGGTATACTATTATCAGTAATGTTTGTATGTCTAAACAAGACGCGTCGATGGCACCACAAGCATTGTATGGAATGATACTCGAGGAGGCAATAGGATGAGTGAATGCATTTGTAGTAGTTGTAAAAATCTTAAAAGCATTATTGATGAAAACGATATGAATCAAAACGGCATCGCTGAAGAATATGAATGTGAATATGGCTATCCATCTAGCAAGTGTTCGGATTGTGAAGAGGATATGTGTGAAGTAATTTGTGACAAATATATTAGTGATTGTGAAGAAGAGGAACTTATAGTTTCAAAATGTGTAAAGTGTGGGAAAGAATTGAAGTTTGTATCAGGCAATAATGAAGACGGAGAAGTATATTGCGTTACTTGTTATTTGAATAAATAATAGAGAACTATAAAACATGATAAAGGCAACCTCAAATTGACGCCGCTAATTAGGTGAGTCGATAGAGTATTGTTTGTGCATAGGTTTATAGTGATTTACCCTCATGAGTTGTAACCCGCTACCGCTGATAGTATTATCAGATGTAGTGGGTTATTAAGTTTATAGAAAGAAAAAAGAACTCAGTCAACGAACATAGCTAAAATTACGCCTAAGAAAAGTAAAAGGTTTTTCAGTATAAAGTACATTAAAAGTCTTATACATAAAGGGTTTAGCAGATTTGGTAAAAAAGCAAGGGTATTGTCTCTAGATGATTTAAGAGACGGTACCTTTTTGTGTATTTATACTTATTTAAAATAGAGTCAGTCCTTATAGTAGCTTTTCTGAAAAACTCAATAGGAGAGTGATAAGGGTTGATTATATTAAATAAGTATTAGAACGTAAAGAGAGCTTTTTTATTTGGTACTTGAAATGAGGTCGCTTTGCTAACAGTCATTATTATAAATTATAGATTAATCCAGTCTAGCTATTACCAATTGTTCTATAATACATTACAAGAACACTATTTTGTTGGATTGCACGTTGAAGTTGCGAAAGTGCAACGCAGGATTGGTAGAAAAAATAAAGCTATGGGTATAATCTATACTTACAAAACTATAAGTCTAGCTAAGTAATGTCAATAAAAAAATAAAAAATATTTGATATTTTTGCGGAGCTAAAAAAGAGCAAATTTAAAAAGGCCCTTTGACAACTGTCAAAAAACGAAGTAACTTGTATGGAATTAAATTATGCAGCTATGTCACATCTCGCTTTTAAGTAATTCTTTTGATGTTCTACTGGTGTTAACTTTCTTGCTTATTTTGTTTGCTAATATTAGAGCATTACAGTATAGTAGTTATCAAAGAAATTATTTTATAGAATTTTGCCCGGGGCGATGTACCTGTGTTTCAGTACTTATATAAAAATTAGTTTAAGGAGAGACTGTACCATGAATAATAAACAAGTTCTGACGAAAGTAATTAAGCCTAAGTTTATAAACGGTATTGAACAAATGTGTATGAAAATTATTGATGTTGAAGATGAAGCCACTATTAAGAATGTTTATATATCAGACTATGCGATCGAAACACGAGAAGCTAACATAGACTTTGAAGGTGTGATTTTTAATAAAGTGGATTTTAATGGTGTCACATTAAATTCATTAGAGCTTACTGATGTAAGATTTGAAAACTGTGATTTGTCAAATGCAAATTTTGTTGGAGCAATTATACATAGAACTGAGTTTATCAACTGCAAGCTAATGGGTTTAAACCTCAATGATGCTACACTTCAGAATATTTATATGAATAACTGCAATGCTCAATTTATTCATATGAATTATATTCAAATGAAAAATGCGATCCTATCAGATTGTATATTTGAAAATAGTAATCTTCAACACAGTAAATTAGATAAGGTTGAGTTTAGAAAATGTAATTTTATATTAAGTCAAATGTCTGGAACTAACTTGTCAGGAATAGACTTGAGCAATTCCAATTTTGAAGGAGTAGGTATACGACCTGAAGATATTAGAGGTTCAATTGTTTCTCCTACGCAAGCAGTAGACTTTTCGAAAATATTTGGACTTATTATAAAAGAGTAATTAATAAGAAGAGGACGAGGGTAGTGACACAATTAATTACATGGCATAATCTGCTTTGTACAAGTTATATATTACTGATAAAAAACCGCAGTTACAACGATACGGTGAACCGTACCATAAGTAACGGCGGTTTTTTGTCAAAACCTTGATTGATGGCGGAGTTGATAACATTTCTATAAATAGGAAGTAATATCAGACTAGGTTTATAGAACAATTAAAAGGGGAGTATAGTCTAGTCTAGTGGGAGCTTATTAGGGGTAAGCTACGGTTTTAAAAGCGTAGTATACCTAATACTTAATAGAGTAAGGGTACAGTCTCAAGTAATCACTTAAAGACTGTACCCTTACTTTATTTTATACTCAATATTTTTAATCTTAAATTTTCTTAAATTTTCTTGAATTTCAACCTTACTATTATACCATAGCGAAGGATCTTATTAGATCTATTACTTGAGTTAAAGATCCTTCGACTCCATCTCTCCGTTGAGTATTCAAAATTACGGATTAATTCAATGTATATAATTCGATAATATACTCACGATACATATCAAGATATAGAATCACAGCATCATTGGATAACCCTTAATGAATATAACCTTCAGGCTTATCATTTAGAGAATAACTTTGTATTTTTATTAATAAAAAAATGAGGTCTACCCTCTATTAATATGGTAGTAACATTCTTACTAAAGGTTACATTTAAAGATGTAATGAAATAATGAAATCATCTGGATATTTTGAAAGTTTAAATAAGATAGAAGTGAATATTAAAAGGAAAGTCCCGATTCAGCTAAGGTTTGTTAATTCGTGTGAGCTATGATAATATAAGGAACTGTAAGAAGTATATAATATTATTTGAATGGAGGAAGTAAGCTATGGATAATTTACCAAGTTGCCCAAAATGCAATTCAGAATATACTTATGAAGATGAAAATCTTTTAATTTGTCCAGAATGTGGTAATGAATGGATATCAGAGTCTAAAGATAAAAATAGCATAGATACAAATATTATAAAAGATGCAAATGGTAATGTTTTAAGCGATGGTGATTCTGTAACAATAATTAAAGATCTTAAATTAAAGGGGAGTACATCAGTTATAAAAAGAGGTACAAAGGTTAAGAATATACGTTTAATTCATGATCCAGCTGATGGGGAGCATGATATCGACTGTAAAGTTGATGGTTTTGGAGCTATGTTCTTAAAATCTACAGTTATTAAAAAAATATAATTAGTTTGTAAATTTATATGAATCTTTTTTGAAGATAATTTAGAAGATGGTGTTTTATTTTAATCTATATAGTCATAACTATAATAAAGGATTTAAAAGTGTTCCATAATAGTAGAAATTGTTATTGGTCTATTTTGATAGCAGTTGCACAAGCGGCGATTATCAACAAAGACCAATCAAAATAAGACTAAAGTAACTGATAAAGGCCAAGCCTTATTATCAATACTATTATAGATTCTATACAATAAAGCAAGGTATTATTTCTTAGTGTTTAAGAGATAATACCTTTGTTTTGATAGAAAAAATTAAAGGAATTTGTGACTGTGCAAGGAAATAATATAATAATTGAAGTAAAATTATTTGTACATATTTCTGAGATAGATAAACTGTCCCGTGTTCCTAGGATGCTGCTACTTAATTTCTTCAATGGATCTTGACTTGCTTATAACGCTGGAACGTTTCAATACTAAAGTTAGATATTGCAATGTTTCCATTAGAGTTTTTATGAGTAAGATAGTGTTGCATTATGTTTTGAATAAAGACATGGGGGTTATCCCCATTCTATTTGTAACTCCGTTGACTCTAGTAACTTTACATGCTATAATTTCCCGAAAGCATGGTTATTCTACGAACTAATTCAGCATTGCTAACATAATCTATGGGAGAAATGAATATATGAATAAATACAGAGAAGTACTTAATGATGTTCAGAGAACTCTTTTAAATGGCCAAGGGTAGCAAGACTGGAACCATACTGAAGGGTCTAGCTTTTATTCAGTTAGGAGAAAGAAAAAGAAAATTTACAGATAAGTTAAATAGAAGTGGGAGTTAAGCTAAAAATAGGAAAGAATAATGTTTTAACAGATAGGGGTGAGTCAATCTTTGGATATACAAAGACTAAGGGCTTTAATTAAGAATAAAGAAGGCGTAAAACTAGATTTTAAGGAAATACTGAATTTAAAAACAGAGTCAGATAAAAAAGAATTTGCTAAGGATGTAATAGCAATTGCCAATTCTGTAGGTGGCAGGGGATATTTGATTGTTGGTATTAAAGATACGACTAAAGATATAATAGGGATTAATCCCAAGGATTTAAACGAAGAGAGGATACAACAAATAATTAGTTATCGATGTGACCCACCTGTAAATCTTCTGGTAGAAACAGTGAATTATCAGGACAAATGTGTAGGAGTAATCACTATCTTTAAGAGTCCCCTAAAACCTCATCAGATGCGACAAACAGGAGCCTTTTATATACGTAGGGGATCTACTACAGACTTTGCTAGAAGATATGAAATTGCTAACATGTTTCAGGAGATTGGGTTGATAAGCAATGAATTAATTCCTCTATATAATCTTGGTATCGATGTATTAAATAGAAAATTAATAAATGAATATATCAAAAAATTGGGGCTATCATCAAATGAATCTGTGGAAAAGGATATCTGGTTAAGTCTGGGAATTACATATTATGATGATGACACAAATAAATTTTATCCAACCCTAGGGGGACTTCTGCTATTTTGTGAGCACCCCCAAATATATATGCCTTATTTTGGTATTAAGATAATTACATATAACCAGAAAGTAAAGAAAATAACAAATATTGGTGGTAGTATAATAGATATGCTTAATAGGTCGCAAGAATTTTTGGAGACATATTTTAAGCCCTATGATTATCCCATAGAGCCTATATTTCAATGCATTGTAAATGCAGTTGTTCATAGGGATTATTTTGACCTTACTAAGGAAATAGTAGTAGTTATAGGAGGTACAAAGATAGAAGTTAGCAATCCAGGTACTCTACCGAAGGGAACTAATACCCAGACCATTATTAAAGAGCTTAATCCAGCCAAAAGGAACAATTGGCTATATCAACGATTGATGACATTAGATAAGGAAAATCGATTTCTGGGATCAAATTATAGCCTGCAAAATTTAATTGGAATGTTTCCGAAAAATACCGTGAGGTTACTTAATATTGAAAGACGAAATCTTTTCAAGGTAATACTCCCAGGATTAAAAGAGTATAAAATAGCCAAAAATATTGAATAATGTCCTAGGATAATAATATTGACCAGTTTACTAAAAGGCAAACAAATCCAGTATCTTCTTTGGTTTTCTGTAAACTGGGTTTTTAGATGTACTTTTACCGATTCTTTGTTAAACTGGTTCTGGTGAAAAAATGAAACAATTTTGAACTAAGAAAGTATAATCAAGTTAGTGGCTTAGGATAACATAAAAGTTATCTTAAGCCATTCTTAATGTAGCTAGTTTTGGGTGATAAGTATTCTATTTTTAAAATGATAGAAACTTCAAAAACTATGGCTATACGTTTAACAATATGTATATACATTATCATTACTATACTAACAAGAGCATTGAGGTTATGTCTTTAGGTAGTATCTAATTTTATTGCAAAGCAAATATTATGCCTTTAACTGAGGATATAGATGCTAGAATACCTCATAACTCATCAGCGTTTAAATTGAGGTACTTACAAGTAGAACCATCAACATGAGAAGCATCTTTGAGAAGAAGCTTCTAGTATTTTTTACTTTATTATAGTTATTTTTATCCTGGTTTATAGACCTAACCCTAGTTTTATTTAGTAACCTACTAAAAGCTGGGCTATATGAAACTTATCAATTATGATTCTAGCTTTAGGAAATAAGAAATTAATCAGAGATATGCATGAGACAATTGACATCACGTCTATAAAATGTGGTTTGGCCATTATATTTTATTAGAGTTTTGTAGGTTGTCTCAATTCTTTTATGCACATAGAAAGGTGCAGGTTATTAATCACCAACGACATATATTATAGACCTCGAAATAGTCAGTCCTATCTTGGAAAACATAGGATTGACTATTTTTATTCTAAGAATGAGAGCAATTCATTATAGTGATTGTACATTTTATTTTATTATGATTACTATATTACATTACCATTACAATACTATTGAATATGAATATTTAAAGAGTTAGAAAAGTAGAATGATACTGAAATAACATAAGAATAAAGGAAATTTTAATGTTATGCAAGTTCGTTTAGTTAAAAAAAGTAGAGGAGTGTTGGTATGAAGGAGATTAAGGAATTCTTTAAAAAACTTGTAGTTTATGCAGTAATGTTAATGATGCTGCTATCACTAGTAGCTTTTCACGATGAGGTCTATGGGTGGGATAATGCAAAGAGGATGGTTTCGATTAAAACAATTAACGGAAAGTATTTGAGTGCTGAGAATGGAGGCGGAGGTGAATTAACAGCCAATCGAGACAAGATTGGAGAATGGGAAACTTTTCAAGTGATTGATCTAGGGGAAGGATATATTGCCCTGAAGGGCTATAATGGAGATTATGTGAGTGTTTCTAAGGGTGGAGAGAGTGTTTATGTAAACAGCAATGACGTCGATAAGTGGGAAAAATTTAAGATAATAAAATTAAATAACAATAAAATAGCCCTAAAAACTTATAATATGCACTATCTGTGTGCAGAAAATGGTGGCGGTGGTAAGGTAGTTGCAGATAGAAAGGAAGTAAGAGAATGGGAAACCTTTGAGTTAATAGAAATAAATGATAATGTAGCGCCTCTTAAAAAATTAGGATCTATAGCATTACTTGCGGCAAATGGAAAATATCTTTGTGCTGAAAACGGAGGGGGAAGCGAAGTTGTAGCAAATAGAGATAGAATAGGCAGCTGGGAAACGTTTGAGATTTTTCAATTAGATACAAACACTGTGGTTCTGAAAACGAGCACTGATAACTATATCTATCTTGAAGATGAGGATGAAGGTAATATTAATGCTGAGACTACCAAAGTAAGTTATCGAACAAAGTTTGTTATTTCAGGTTTAGGAGATAGTAACGTGGCATTAAAGGCTAGCAATGGCAAATACCTATCTTTAGAGGATGACGATGAGATAGTAGCAGATAGTAAAAAAGTGAATAAGTGGTCGACTTTCAAACTAATAAATCTTCAAAACACTGATTCTGATAAATGTGATTTAGCTGCAGTACCAGGTGACGGAAGTATTTATTTTACATGGACGAAACCAAGTAATATAAAGAATATCGTAGGATATAATATTTATCGGGGAACGTCTTCAGGTAGGCAATCCAATACGCCTATTACGGATTTTCCTATCTTAGGAACATCCTATAGGGATAAAAATGTCGAAAGTGGAATGGAATATTATTATATTGTAAAGGCAGTATATAAAGATAAAACATTAGGTACTGCATCTAATGAAGTGGCAGTATCATTGCAGCCAAGAACGACCTTAAATGCAAAAACGGTAGAGGGAGGTGTTCATCTATACTGGACAAAACCAAATGATACAACGAATATTATAGGATATAATTTATACCGGGGAATGACTTCAGGTAAACAATCAAGCACACCTATTACGGATTTTCCTATTCAAGGAACATCTTATACGGATAAAAATGTAGAACTTGGGGATACCTACTACTATATTTTGAAAGTGGTATATAGGGATAACCTTCTAGGGACTGCTTCTAACGAAGTGATTGCAAAGTCTGGTGATAATATTAAAACAATTGTGTTGGAAGTAGGGAGTAAGTATATGTTCGTTGATGGAAGAAGAAAAGAAATAGATCCAGGAATGAATACTGCAATGATTATAAAAAACGGAAGAAGTTTTCTTCCAATCAGAGCAATTATAGAGTCAATGGGTGGAGAAGTAGCATGGGACTCAAGGGATAGAAAGGTTAGTATATATTGCAATAATAACAATATAAATCTCTGGATTGGAAGCAAAACTGCAAAGGTTAATGGAAGAAATAAAGAAAGCGATGTGGCACCATTTATTTCAGAAAGCAATAGAACAATGCTACCCTTAAGATTTATTGTTGAAAATCTTGGATGTGAATCAGAATGGGATGGAATAACAAAAGAAGTGACCATTAAAATTAAACAATAAGGAAATTAAAAATGAACAAGGCTTAACCTTGTTCATTTTTAAAGGGCTGTAAAGTATTCTACAGAATAATTAAGGAATAGGATATAATAAAATTTATATTAGCTAATTGCAATAAATAATTATCACTAGATATGTTTCATTGCAAAGAATATTGTAGAATATGGTTGTATTAATGATAATAAAAACCGCAGTTACAACGATACGACGAACAGGACATAAATGATGTCAGTTTTTTTATACTACCTTTAGTAAAAAATAATTATGAATATTATATAAGTCTGCAGTAGATACTATTCTTGAGAATACATAATAAAAGGAGGTGTAACATATGCCAGGAAAAGCTAAACAGTTCGTTGACCAAAGCATGTCATCAGTACAAAATAGTGTTAGCACACTACAACAAGCGCTTGGTTCTGCAGAAAAACCAGATAATAAGAACAAGATTCAACAAGCAATAAATTCACTTAATAGTGCACAGCAACAATTATCTGGATATCAAGATTAGTATATGTTAAAGCGATTATAATCAAAACCACAAAAAAACACTTTATCCTGTTCAATTCAGAGTAAAGTGTTTTTTACCGATATGACTCATATTAAAATAACTAGGATTATTATTAATAGATGGAATACAGTTATAATGATTAAATATAACGAGGATTTAATTAGAAGTATTACCAAATAGTGAAGAATAGTAATTGTTCTGTTATGATAGCTGGAGTCCAGGCTGAGATTAACAACAAAGACCTATCAAAGTAGGACTCCGATATAGGCTGGTTAAAGGTTGGAAACTTTGGATACAAAGATTACAGAGAATTTATTTAAAATAATTTAAGGGTATTATTTCTTTGTGACTTTAGAGATAATACCCTATTTTTTAAGCCGCCTATAAAGGTTGTCTTTAATTATGGAACACTTTTGCGATACAATATTGGCGAAAAATTATGACTGATTTGGGGGATCACTATTAGAAACAGGAAGTGCCGAAGTAATGAGGGATAGTGTCAGCACCTTATTCTGTGGATTAGCCCTTAGGAGTTTAGGACTTCTCATTTTATGGATGTTTTTTCTAAATAATCCTAATTCTATGTTATAATATGGTTAAGTTTATTGATGCATTACGGTAATATAATGAACTTGTAACCATTAAATAAGGGAGATGATGACCTTTGGAACTTACAATTACAACTCCAGCTTTATTGTTTCCAGCAATATCTCTACTCATGTTGGCATATACCAATAGATTTATTGTCCTTGCACAGTTGATAAGGGATCTACACACAAAGTACAGGCTAGAGCCAGATATCATTCTGAGCGAGCAAATAGACAGTTTAAGAAGTAGAATGCAAATCATAAGGAATATGCAAGTGTTCGGTGCTTTAAGTTTTTTCTTCTGTGTTATGAGTATGTTTTTAATATATACAAGAACCATCTTTTTAGGTCATCTAGTATTTGGATTAAGTTTAGTACTTTTATTAATCTCTTTAGGATTATTAATACTAGAGTTGCAGGTATCCATTAACACATTAAATATTCAATTGCAGGATTTTAAAAAAGATATAAATGAAGAGGTATAGTAAACTGACTAATAGTATTTGGAAATGGTGGATAGGTAAATGAAGAAGCATATTCTAATGGTAACTCCTGAAAATCGTGAAATTAATCAATTTAGAAAGAAGCAGTTTAATAATTTTACTCAAATAACAATGCCTTATTTGGCTGGTTTTATAGATAATACAAAATATGAAATTACATTAATCGATGAATATAATCAAGAAATACAATATAATAGGCAATTCGATTTAGTAGCCCTTACAGTAAATACACCAAATGCGAATCACTGTTATGATATATCAAGAATATTTAGAGAAAGAGGTGTTAGGGTTGTTATGGGCGGACCCCATGCAACATTACTACCTGAAGAAGTAAGAAACTACTGTGATTATATTATTATAGGAGAGGCGGAAGATATATGGCCTCAATTTCTAGAAGATTTTTATAATGGAAATCCTCAGCATGAGTATATATCAAAGAAAGTCCCTACGCTAGAGAATATTCCTATACCGCTAAGAAATTTAATTAAGAAAAGGTATTTCACAAAGGGTGCCGTGTTTGCTACAAGAGGATGTCCATATAACTGTAGCTATTGTAATCTGAAACAAATCTATCATAATTGCTTTAGAAAAAGACCTATAGATGAAGTGACAGATGATATAAAGACAATACATAATAAATATTTTGTGTTTTGGGATGACAATTTGTTTGCTGATAAGGTATATGCTAAAGAATTATTTTCAAATATTGAGAAGCTAAATAAGAAGTGGGCGGCACAAGTAACTTTGAAAGACTGTGAAGATAGAGAGCTGCTAGGGCTGGCAAAAGATGCAGGTTGTACATATTTGTTTATCGGACTAGAATCTTTTTCAAATGAAACACTTAATGATGTAAATAAAGGAATAAATAAAATAGAGGACTATAAAAAAATTATTGATTTGATACATGAATATGGAATTATGGTTCAAGCGGGTATAGTCTTTGGATTTGATACTGATGATAAATCTGTTTTTGCAAAAACACTAGGAATTTGCGAAGAGTTAGGAATAGATGGGGCTACTGTAAGCATATTAACGCCTTTACCACTCACTCCAATCTATAACAAAATGAAATCAGAAGGCAGATTATTAACAGAAGATTGGAGTCATTACAATGGAAAAACCAGAGTAGCCTTTAATCCCAAAAAAATGAGTTGTGAAGAGTTATATGATGGATATATATGGTTTAGGAAAAACTTCTATTCTGTTAACTCATTTGTTAAGAGGATGAAAGTATCAAAGACAAAAATATTTATTAATTTTTTCATAAACTTAGGGTACAGACTATCAATAAAATAAAATTAAAGTAAATTTAAGCTGAAAAATCTAGTGTATAAAGCCGTGATCAGAATACACGGGGAACCATATCATAAATGACTACGGCTCTAACTGTATAATACCATAAATAAAAGGTCTCATTTAACAAAAATAAAAGCGCAAAGAGTAGAATTTCCGATGTATTTATAGAATATAAAGTTAATATATCGATAAATTTAATAGAGGAATGGCATCGGTGTGTTAGTAGATAAATTTCTAAAGGATTTGGTTTAACTAAGGCTATTTGGATAATATGTAATAATTGCTAGAATATAGACGTTATAACAATTAAGGGATGATTTGTAGTATATATCAAAAGGACTATGAAGAAGAGTACTAAAGTTTACAACAATTAAAAACTGTAGCCTACGCCCTAATATAATCATAATATGTAGTGAAGTAAAACTCGATTAATAGGGGTATAAAAAATGTATTATCACCCATATGCAAATCCAATGATGCAAGAAGAATATAATAGAAGGATGATAAACTATACTACAGTAATAGATCCCTTTGTTATTGAAGCATTAAAAACGGTTTTAGGGCGTTCAGTAGTTATTGAGACCGTTAGAGGAAATCTACAGGGGGTATTAGTAGATGTAAAGCCTGATCATATTGTTGTAAGACCTCATGGTAATGACACAACTTTCTTCGTGCGTATACAACAAATTGTCTATATTATGCCAGATATAGATTAAGAAAGTAATAAAATAAAAGTATAATCATACAGAATATTAAATCCACATCAATTTATCATATTGTTGTGGATTTTTATGCTGTGTCTACAGGCGTTGTGAATGATTTAGACTCCTTTTATATTAATTATACATCATATTACCAATGTAACTAGAGATTAATGTTTAGCAGAAAATAAGAATTATAAGGGCTAAATAAGTCCATGAACAATCATTAGAAATGAGATTATTAATTATTTATGATACTGATACGAAGGATAAAGGGACAGATACATTATCCAAGATAAAGCAAGAAAGATAGCTTGGTATTAGAAAATTGTAGATTATACTGTAAGTTGAGTTAATTCTGGTACACGAATAAATTTTTTTGATTGAGAAAAATACTGTATTATGATATATTATTTTTGTTCTGTCATAGATATTTACATAGTTAGATAATTTTTCCTTGAATACATGATCACTAGATTTGGAGTTGTAAGTTTTATTTATTCATATTAAGCAACTTAATTATATATCTATGTGATTATTATTTGAATGGTTAAGATAGGGATTGATAAGTTTTATAAAATTAAGGAGGGATCATAATGTTAAAGAAAATATTGTACACTACTTTATACATCGGTATGATCGTATTTGTAGTTGGGTGTAGTAGTGAGGAGCCTGCAACGAACAACGTACAGGTAGAGCAAAACACCCCTGTAGAAGTAATGGAAATTACAAAAGGACCCATTATAAAAACAGATGTCTATAGTGGTCAGGTTCAGCCTAATCAGAAGGTTGTGGTTAATACCAACTCCTCGGGAGAAGTTGTTAAGGTTAATTTTGATATTGGTGATAAAGTATCTAAGGGTGATATTTTATTCATTATGGACAATAGAGATATCCTAAATCAAGAAGCATCTACACAAAGTCAGCTTACATCGGCAATAGCTACATTTGATTATGCAGAAGAAAACTTAGAAAATATGAGAATTCTTTATGATGAAGGGGCAGTATCAAAACAACAGTATGATCAAACAAAGACAGCCTATGAGCAAGCAAAGGCTTCTAAAGAATTATTAGAAATTCAGTTAAGAAATGCAAAAGAAGATTTAGAAGACACAGTTGTTAGAAGTCCCATAGACGGCATAGTATCTGAAAGAAATATCCAAGCAGGTGAAATGCTAGGAGTAGGCCTACAACCTTTTACCATTCTAAGTGTGGATACAGTTTATGTGGATGTTAGTGTACCTGAAACATTAATCAATCGAATTAGAACCAAGAAAGAAGTTGAAGTACGAGTAGAGGCTGTTCAAGAAAAGCCTTTTAAAGGTACGATTGCACGGATGAGTCCTATCAGTGATCAAACTACTCATACCTATCCAATACGAATTGAGATACGTAATGAACAGCAAAAAATAAAACCAGGGATGTTTGCAGAGGCGGTCTTTGAAATAGAAAAAAGGGAATCTGTCGTAATAGTACCCAGAACAGCCCTAGTTAAATCCGGAGAGCAATGGCATGCTTTTATTGTGGAAGAAAATATTGCTCGAAAAGTACCATTACAGATTGGGCTGGATGAAGGTATCACTTTAGAAGTGAAGGAAGGACTAAAAGAAGGACAGAAGTTAATTATAAAAGGAAAAGAGTACGTAAGTGATGGGGAAATTGTTAAAATTGTTAATAAGTAGAGGGAAGGGGTGAAAAAATGGAGGAGAAACATAAAAGCCTAGATATTCCTGAATTGCATCTGAAGAAGAATTTACTAGGGCGTTGGTCGGCATTTTTTATTGACCGCTATAGAGTTACATTTTTATTAATTATTATAATATTATTTTGGGGGGGGAATGAAGTACAGTGATTTAAAACGAGAAGCCCAGCCAAAAGTCACCATCCCCTACGTTTTTGTATCTACCAGTTATGTTGGGGCATCTCCCCAAGAAGTTGAAATATTGATAACAGACCCTATTGAGGATAAACTAGAAGAGTTGGATGATATTAAGGAGATTTCTTCTACTTCTGGTTTCGGACACTCAACAGTAATTCTAGAATTAGAGCCAGGTGAAGATGTAAATGAAAAAGTTAG
>Ga0194137_10000149_pt1 | contig 47328 bp, 41 predicted proteins | sample TARM_MetaG_T3_14_FD_134025 | JGI IMG/M metagenome (GOLD analysis project Ga0194137, IMG submission 134025) | Freshwater microbial communities from Pennsylvania, USA, analyzing microbe dynamics in response to fracking - TARM_MetaG_T3_14 (version 2) | ecosystem: Environmental > Aquatic >...
CTGGAAGCCCGCTTCCTGATCTGCTGCCATTGCGAGGGTTTGCTGCTTCATATGGCCTCCTGTGCTGAAGCACAGGCATGCAAGTCGTACGCCAGTCAGCGGACCTTTTTCAGTGCATCCTTAAGTCTAGCGGCAATGCCGCACCTATGGCCCAGCCTCACCAAGCCGGTGAGCTGGGCGTTTCTTTGGCCAATTACTCAGATGGCCTGAAGAACGGCGCCAACAACTTCAAATTGCTGCTCGACCGCGTGTACGAGATCAGCGAAGAGACCGTATTCCAGTTCGGTGAAGGCGACGGACGAGACTACCCGCGCATGTGCTTTGAGGTCGAAACTGCGATCATCGCCAACCTACTGGGCAGCGGCAAAGCTGTCCGTGAAGGTTTCTTGCGAGCGATGACGGATCTGTTCGCACTCCACGTGGATGGCTTCGGCCCTCCCGATGATTGGGACCCGCTGGCCACCACCGCCGCGGCCTTTGCTCGCCAAGGAGAAGCAGCATGAGCAAGTTGCACCCCAATGCCATGGACGGACAGTTTCTCCCCGAGACCCGCGCTGGTCTTGTACTCGACGCCAGCTTAGAGCTGGCCGGGCTGGTCAAGAAGACCCTTGCCGATCACTTCCCTGACGAGGCCATGCGTGACGAAAGCAACTTTGTGTTGCGCGGCTGTATTCAGCGCATTGAGTCGCTCGCTCAGGTCATGTACTCGGCAGCGTGTGAATCTGATGAATCACTTCGAGAGGATTTGCGCGTGGCCTATGGCCGCCACCACAAATTCACAGCAACCGAAGGGGAAGCGACATGAGCAATACCCAAACCAATGATGTCAGCCGCCTGGAAGATCGACTCGACTTGGCGGGCACAGCCTCAGCCAGGATGATGGAGCTCATGGTCGCGCTACGTCCATACATTGACGAGTCCAGCTTTATAGAACTCCCAATGCTGCTATTCAATAGGATGAATCAGCTTTGCCATGTTGTGTACGACGCGACGGGTGGCGGCGACCTGGGGCTGCCGGGGCATAGCTTGGCTGACCTGCAAAAGATTATCGATGCCAATGATTTGACGACGGGCGAGAAATCATCATGAGCGCATCCAAGGGAGGGAGCGCTTCCAAACTTCGCTCAAGGCCCATCTACGGTGGGCCATTTGGCCAGGGCGGTCAATTCGTCCTGGCCACGCTGCCTTGCATTGATCGAGGTCTGCACGCTGTCCGGCACATGGTGCTGGAGCCAGCGACCGGTGCCGTGCTCGCCACAAGCTTGGACAAGCGCCAAGCGCTGGCCGATGCGCGGCGTTTGCTGCGCTCGGCCGGCCATCTCGCAGCCATGGCAGCGGCCAACGAGCCGGTGTTCGAGCAAGTCGGGCTCTGGTCAGAAGAAGAGCTGCCCGAGCCAATACCGGGGGCGCCGGTCAAGGCAAAGCCAGTGCCGCGCCGACGGCGTGAGGTGTTCGAGAAAAGCGCAGGCCGCTGCTTCTACTGTGGCAAGACCCTCACGCTCGATGGCAAGTGGCACATTGAGCACCAGATGCCGAGAGCCTTGCTTGGGCCAGACGAGCTACCAAATTTGGTGGCCGCCTGCGCCCCATGCAACTTGGCTAAAGGTCCACTCACGGCGCTGGAATACATCGCCGGTCGCACTGCGCAAGACCATGTGGCCTGACCTGCCTAACTGGCCGCCATTGCGCGCGGCCAGACCAACCACGTTATTGCCCAATCTGCTTGCTAACAGCATTCTCTTGCTGGTTCAGCGTCTTTTGTTCTTGCTTGGTGATGTGGCCACCGTTTTGCGAGGCCATGTCACGCTCTTCCTGACGGATCTGGCGGTCATCCTTGTGCAAGGCCGCTGCCTGGCCCTTCGTCAGCTCGCCTTCCTTACGCTCTTGGTGGATGCGCTTGTTCTGGTTCGCCAGACGCTTGTTAACTTGCTCGCGACGGGGATGGTTCTTGGCCCACTTGCCTTCTTCAGCAAACGCGGGGGCAGCAAGCGCACCGGCGAAGGCCAAGGTCATAGCGGAAATCAGCAACTTGGTGGCGTTCATGTGTTTCTCCAGCGGGGGGTGGGGTTGGCGCCTTGCGGCGATGGTGTTTCAACGCCCTCGGTGCACATTCGGATGACCGAAAATCAGTGACAAACCATGACAACCATCACGCACATGATGCGTTTGAGAAGGCATCTACGCGAACGCTCGTTCGCTTTTTCGTCTGCAACGGTTCGCATATGACCCCATCCTCATCCACCTCACGGCGCGGTCGCTCGCTTGTGGCCTGCGCTGCGTTCGCTCTGTGTTGCGCTATCACTGCTCCTGCCATCGCAGAGACCACGGCCACAGCAGACTGGTGTGCCATACCGGCATCGGTCAATGCCTCACCTGCGTCCAGCAAGCTCGTGGCCCGTGCCAGTCAACATGTGGACGATGCGCCCCATGCAATGGAGCGACTGCACACGGAAGGCACGCTGCCCCATGAGGGGATCTATGACGAATCGGTCAGGTCAGCGCGCGATTTCGCCGTGATGCGGGACGCGGCCTTTGCCTGGCGCATCACCGGCGATAAGCGCTATCTGGATCAGGTCGACCGCTTCCTGAAGGCTTGGTCGTCAACCTATCAGCCCAGCTTCAATCCCATTGACGAGACCAAGTTCGATGGGCTCATTCAGGCCTATGTCCTTGCGCGCGACGATCTCACCCCAGGCACTCGCCAGGCCACACAGGCCCTGCTTCGCACTTTCGCCGATGGCTACATCGCACACAGCGACAAGCGCAATGATCCTGGCAAGCCACGAACCTCGCTCACTTGGGTTAACAACTGGCAGAGCCACCGTGTCAAGCTCCTGACGCTTGCGGCCTCTGCGGTGCAAGACAAGGGTTTGATGTCTGAAGCAAATCGACTGTTCAGACAGCAGATTGCCGACAACGTGCGCATGAATGGATCGGTCGAGGACTTTGAAGACCGCGATGCGTTGCACTACGTTGTCTACGACCTGGAGCCACTGACCATGGCGGCAATCGCTGCACGACCCTATGGCTATGACTGGCTCAACTTGCAGGCTCACACGGGCGCCAACCTGGCCTCGGCCATCAAGTGGCTTGCCCCCTATGCCACTGGCAACCGATCGCATGAGGAATACGTACACACGCACGTGGCCTTTGACAAGAAGCGCGCTGATGCCGGTGTGCCTGGGTTTGTGGGCCAGTGGGAGCCAAAGAGTGCAGCCACGTTGTATTGGCAGGCAAGCTTGTTAGATCCAGCCTACCGGGATCTGGCCCAGAAGTTATCCGCCTCGCCACCGGACTGGCTGGCGCTGTGCACTGGACTTTGACAGAATCAGTTTCGTCGCGCCTAGGCTGATCCCCGAAAAGCCGGTTCCCTTGCCGGTCTGGCGCGGCATCTCATCAAGGAATGCATTGAGGGATGCATCACGCCATGAAGGAAGGCCCGCAACCAAAGCGATCCATCGCAAGCATCATTGGTCAGTTTCATGCCGAAGACGTTGCGGAGGCAAGCCGCAAAGGCATGTCCCAAGAAGAGCAGCAACCTACGTGGTTGCCAATGCACTGGTCTACCGACCGTTTCAAATTGGCTGTCAGGGAGCTTTTCCCATACTGGACCACATCGCCAGCGCAAGGCGTTCCTTCTGACAGAGATTTCTACACAAGCGGAGACGGGTTTAATGCTCCAGAGGACAAGTGGACGAGGCAGCAATGGCTCAGCCTCATCAATGACGCCGTGCTTAGTGAAAAGCGCCACGAGCAAACGAAGTTCAACTCCCATTCTCGCCCCCTCGAAAAGCGAGGACGTGGGCGAGCACCAAATGCGGATTCCCCGTGGACTCAGGAGGCAAACATTAACGCTCTAGCCAATGAAGTCGCTGAGCGCATGGAGAGAAAGATCGCATCGGGGGAACTGGCCAAGATTAGATCGGTGGTTGAAGAAGTAATGCTGGAATCCGTCGCAAGAGACAACGCCCCGGGAAGACGGAATAAGTCGATTGACCCGCGTCGGGTATCAGGCCTCATTGGTGGCGTTTACGACCGAGTCAGAAAGCACTCGGCGGTTAAGGCCGCAAAGTTAAAGAAAAAAGCGGACAAAAAATAGCTGTGGGTATACGAACTTAGGCCGCGAATCAAAGATGCATCCCATCGTAATTTTCCGAAAGGAGTTGAATGATGGATGCCGAAGCAACATTCCAAAAGATTGCTCCGTCAGGGCTCATGAAGCCCGAAGACGCCGCTGAGTACCTTCAAATCTCAGCGAATACGCTTTGTGTTTGGCGCAGCACCAATCGCAAGCGAATCCCCTACGTCAAGATCGGCGGCCACGTTCGTTATCGCCGCCAGGATCTGGACGCGTTCATCACTGACAACCTTCGCAATGCGGAGGCTGCATGATGATTCTCCGTATCGAACGCGATGCCCCGCCAGGGGCTACAAGCAACGAAGCCCGAAACCGCGCCAACGGTTCGGGCCCCTCAATCCAAACAAATCACAACGCAAAGTCTATCGGCGCAGCCTGTGAATTGCAAGGCGTGGCTGACCGCTTGACGGTATTCAAGCGCCTGCAACGCGCCTTCGACGCTGCTGGCTGGAACTATCACTATCTCAATGGCGACGCCTGCCTGGCGGTCCATCGCAAATGGCAGATGAGCCAAGTCTGCCCAGATCATCGATCCGCCTTTGCCCTGCTCAAGCGCGTGGGAGGTGCCACCGAATGAACTGGTTTGCCCAAAAGGCCTGGTGCTGGACGTACCAGCTCGAAGAAGTGCGCGAGCGCGCCCAGGTGGATCGCCATCTGTGGACACAGGCCTTTGCGTGCATTGGACTGGCCATCTTGCGCATGTGGGGGTGCTGACATGAGTGTGCGCACCATGGCGGCAGTGTGGGACGGATCCAACCATAGCGGCTCAGAACTTCTGATGTTGCTGGCCATCGCTGACTTTGCCGACGATGACGGCAGGGCCTATCCGTCGATTGCCACGCTGGCACGCAAGTGCCGGATGTCGCCACGCAACGTGAACCACATCCTGCCTCGCCTTACTGCATCTGGCGAACTGACGATCAAAGTTGGCAATGGCCCATCCGGCACAAACGTCTATCGGGTCAACCTTAGTCACCTCTCGGGGGTGAAGCCCGCTTCAGGGGTGAAGAGTTCTTCAGGGGTGAAGCCGGCTTCCGCCCCCCCTGAAGCCGGCTTCCTAAACCCCCTGAAGCCGGCTTCACCCAAACCATCATTGAACCATCAAGAACCACCAATCTCTTGCTCATCGAGCAAGAACGCGGGGTTGTTTGAGCGGTTTTGGCAAGCCTATCCGCGCAAGGTCGGAAAGAAAAAGGCCGCAGGTGCCTTCCGCCGTCTGAAGGTCGATGACAGCAAGTTGTCGTTGATGCTGGCCGCATTGGCCCAGCAGGCCCAGTCGGCGCAATGGCTAAAGGACGATGGCCGATTCATTCCTCACGCGACCACCTGGCTCAACCAGGAGCGCTGGAACGACGAGGATGGCCCAGTCGCAACCCCGTCCGCAGCCCAATGGTTCAAGACCGCAGGCTTTGGCTCAATCTGGGAGGCTGAAAACTGCGGCTGCACTGAGCGCAACCACAAGTCGTTCAAGGGCGGCAGGAAGGTGGCGGCATGAACGCACATGACATTGCCCGCCTGTTGGCTGATCGTGCTGCTGACGTGGCGGCCTACCTGTTGCCCGGTGGCAAGCGCCATGGGCCCGAGTGGAAGGCCGGCAGCATCAGTGGCGAAGCTGGCCAGTCCCTATCCGTGCGCATCACCGGTGACAAGCGCGGCGTCTGGTCCGACTTCGCCACTGGCGACAAAGGCGACATGCTCGACCTGTGGGTGGCCTGCCGGTGCACCAGCATGGCAGAGGCGATCCGCGAGGCCAAGCAGTACCTCGGTGTACGCGACGCCATGCCGACGCCACCGACCAAGGCCTACAAACGCCCGGCCAAGCCGTCATGCACGCAGCCCAAGGCCGGTGTCCTGGGCTGGCTCCAGGGTCGGGGCCTGACTGCTGAGACCGTGGCGGCCTTCAAGGTCGGCGAGCACGTTCAGGGAGGCAAGACCTACGCCGTGTTCCCATACCTCCGCGACGGCGAACTGGTGAACGCCAAGCACCGCAACATCGCCGAAAAGCGCGACATGCGCCAGGAGGCCGGCGCCGAGCCCTGCTTGTTCGGCTGGCACCTGATCGACCCGAAAGCGCGCACCGTGGTCATCACTGAAGGCGAAATCGACGCCATGACGCTTTTTCAGGCCTCCATTGCGTCTTTGAGTGTCAACCAAGGGGCAGGTGGCCACCAATGGATTGAAAGCGACTGGGAGCGTTTAGAGCGGTTTTCTGAAATCCTGATTGCTTTCGACGATGACGAGGCAGGGCGCAAGGGCGCGGCGGAAGTTGCCAACCGCCTGGGAATCGAGCGCTGCAAGCTGGTCACGTTCCATGGTCACAAGGACGCCAACGAAGCGCTGATGGCTGGCTGGCAGCCCGCCGATTTCCGCGAAGCCCTGATGCACGCTCAGCCCCTTGACCCTGAAGAGCTGGTGAGCATAGCGAGCTACCAGGCAAAGGCTTTGGCACTGTTCTACCCTACCGACGACGGTGGCCACGACCCTGTGCTACGCATCGGGCACACGAATCACGACTGGTTTGAGTTCCGTCTTGGCGAATACAGCGTGTGGACCGGCATCAATGGCCACGGCAAGTCCTTGATGAATAACCAGGTGCTGCTGGGCCTGATGGATCAGGGTGAGCGGGTATGTGTCTACAGCGGTGAGATGGAGCCCTCAAGGCAACTCAAGCGCTTGATCAAGCAGGCCACTGGCCTTGATCGACCAACGCCTGCCTACATCAGCGCCGTGTGCACCTGGGTACATGACCGCATGTGGTTGTTCAACGTGACAGCCACGGCCACCCTCGAGCGGCTGCTTCAGGTGTTCGCCTATGGTGCCAAGCGCTATGGGATTCGCCACTTCGTGATCGACAGTCTGATGATGCTGGCCGACGTGCCGGAGGATGGGGCGGGAGCTTTCAGTGCCCAGAAGGCTGCGGTTCAGAAGATCACGGCCTTCGCCAAGCAGCACAGCGCGCACGTTCATTTGATCGCCCATCCGCGCAAGGCTGGCGACGAATCCAAAGCGCCCGGAAAGCTGGATGTCTCCGGCTCATCTCGCATCACAGATGCCGCCGACAACGTCTTCAGCGTGTGGTCCGCCCGCAAGGAAGATGGTGATGAGGATGACAAGCCGGACGCCCTTCTAGAACTGCACAAACAGCGCAATGGCGAAGTGCAGCACCGCAAGTTGTGGCTGTGGTTCAACCGTGATGCACAGCAGTACACGACCACCAGCAACCGCCGCACCGTGGCCTACGTGCCATTTTGCGGCGCGCATCAGATCACAGTAAATCACACAGACAACAGCAAGGAATGACATGCACACATCAGATTGCGCGGTCCATAGCGAGCCCGCGTTTCGCGCAGGACTTTGCACCTGCGGACATCAACTCAAAGCTGAGCGTAGATACGTTGCATGGCTGTATCGCCTCGCTTGTAACCAGGCCTTGCGCCTGAAAACACGCTTTGTGTCGGCTGCATCGAAAGGATCTTCGAAATGCTGAAAAGCTTCCAGCCTGTGCGCTCACCTGACTCGCTGGCCCCGAACTCTTGCCATGCGCGAAGCAACTCTTTTCCCTCTGAATCAATGCCGTATGCATGTGGCTCGATAGCTCGCTCCGCCGACCAACCCTCGTACCTGATAAGCAAAACGCGCTTGTGTGCGATGGCTTCTTCAATGGTTTGCCTGTACCTGCTCATACATCCCCTTTTCACATTTGCGTGGCTACTGGATTTTCAATCGTGCCACGACTGCGGATGTCCAGGCATTTCCTGTTGAACTGAAAAATCAGTCCAAGAACAGATGAAAGACCACCTTTTTCAACCCGGCCAATCTGGCAACCCGAAAGGCAGGCCCGCAGGAAGCGGATTGACGTCCAAGCTGCGCGCCGAGATTTCGCAGCACGTGCCGGAGATCATCACCAAGCTGGCTAAGCAGGCCAAGGCTGGCGACGTTGGTGCTGCACGCCTGTTGCTTGAGCGCGCATGCCCGGCAGTCAAACCAATTGAGCAAAGCGAAGCCATTGACCTGACTGGTGACACCTTGTCCGAGCAAGGCCGCAGCGCCATTGCCGCGCTTGCATCTGGCCAGTTGGCACCGGCACAAGCCGCCCAATTCATGACCGCATTGGCTGGCCTGGCCAAGCTGATCGAAACCGATGAACTTGAACGCCGCATCGCGGCATTGGAGCAAAGCCGTGACACCAATTGAACGCCGCCTAGTTGCCCTTGAAGACCAAGCCGCCAAGGCCACCCCCGTGATTTGCATGCCGGTCACCAAGGATCAGGCCGAGGCCGCATATCGCCGCATGTTGGGTGAAGGCTGGCCCCAGCCTCTGCCCACCAACCCAAACGACACCCGCTCATCTGCTGAGAAATATCTCTCCATGTTGGACGGTCCCGCTCGTAAGCCCGTCCACACCCGTTGAAGGAGACACACGATGACTGCCTTAACCCGCCGCCTGGCAACGCTCGAATCCACCAACAAGGTGGGCCGCGATTTCATCCTGATCTTGCGCAAAGTCCTGCCCTGCCGTGAGTCGGGGCCATGGACAGCCACGCTTTACGGCCAGCAGATTGACAGTGAGCCCGGCGAAACGGAGCAGGACTTCGGGTCTCGCTTGCACGGCCTGGCTCAGGAGCGTCGTCCCACCGGGAAGCATGCTGCCGTGGTCGTCATGGCATCACACGACGTGAATTTGTGAGGCCAAGACCATGCGAGACCCTTGGAACGATTTGATGATCATCGCCATTCAGCAAATGGCAAACCAGTGGCTCCTTGAAGCCTCGATACCGACCCCGGTTGATGGCGTCGTGCCCGAGTGGCTGGCCAATCAACTGAGCGGCCCGAAGCCGCAAGAAAACGTACAGCCCACAGCAAACACCTTTCACTGAGAAACCACCATGCCTATTGACGCCAACATTCCCTTGAGCGTAGCCCAGCTCAATCCCATGCGCCCACTGTCTGACATGCTCAACGTGCGCAATCAATTTCAGGACTTCCAGATTGGGCAACAGCGCTTGCAACAAGCTCAGCTTGAAACGCAGCAAGCCCAGCAGATTCAGAACGAGCGCACGGCCATCAACCAGGCCGTTCAAGACCCATCAACTGGTGTGCGCAATCCTGACGGCACTTTCAACATTGACCGAGCAATGCAATTGATGCCTCAGATAGCCCCCCAAACGTGGGCCAAATATGGCGATTCTGCCGCCCATAGCTTGCAGTCGGTCAACGATTACCTGACCAGCAAACAGCGCGTTGGCCAAGACGCATCGAACGCCGTAGGTAGCATCTTGCGTGCGGCGGTTGGAACCGGCGGCAAGCCGAAAATGTCGCTGGTGGACATCAATGCCAACCTGGGCAACCTGGAAGACCAGAACCAGGGCAATCCTGCCGTGTCCACCTACGTGAGCCATGTCCGCAAGCTTTTGTTGAACTATGCCGACGACCCTGCCAAGCTCAATCAGGTGCTTGGCGGGCTGGCTGACTCCAGCATGGCCAATGGCCAATTGCGTGAGGCCCAACGTGGTGACACGCAATTCCTGAACAACGGCCGTGCGTCCATACCGGTCAACGTACAGCCCGGAAATGGCCTTGTCGGTCAGGCCACTGGCGTCACCACTCCGCATCAGCTTGGCGTTGACCAGTCCGTTGACGTGCGGCCAGGCCCTGACGGCAATATGTACCAAGTCTTCCGCGACCCTAGCACTGGCCAAGTGACCGGTACCAGTGCATTGGGTGTCCAAGGTGGCAACGGCGGCACACCCGGCAATGGTAGTCAAGGCGGCGGCGCGCCAATGCCGCACTACGCCCCTGGCCAACTGGCTGATACCCAGGCGGCGCAGCAGGAGGTACAGCAGGTTCGCAATTCAGCCTCACAGGCGGTGACCAATCGGCACATCACGGACACGCTGCTGGATCTGACGGCCAATGCCAAGGATCTGGGCCCCAACTCTGACAAGTGGGCCCATGCATTTGGATCACTTGGCATGGCGTTCGACGCCAAGATGCCTGAAGTACAGAAGTACCAAGAGATCAATGCATACCTCGATAGGATGGCATTGCAATCGGCTCAGTCCATGGGTTTAAGCACCGACGCAGCCCGCTCTATGGCGGCCAATGCAGTCGGAACTACGCAGATGGGCCGCGATGCCCTGCGCGAGAAGGTCCGTTTCGTGGACGCCATGAACACGGGCCTTGAGGCCTACCGCATGGGTCTGGATCGCGCCGTGGGCACTGGCGGCAATCAAAACTTTGCAGCCAAGCGCCAGTTTGATTCCCAGTGGGCCCAAAACGCCGACCCATTGGTCTTTCGCCTGCGCAACGCACAGATGCGTGGCGACAAAGAGGACTACCAAGCCACGCTTGACCGCATCCGCAAGATGCCTGACGCTCAGCGCAATGCGGTTCTGTCCCATGCGAATGCCATCAATCAACTGGTGGGAGGCCAGCAATGAGCAACCAATACGATGATCTGATTCTGGCCACGGCCCAGAAATATGGCGTGGACCCTGCTCGACTGAAGGCCCACGTAGATCAAGAGTCCTCGTTCAAGCCCACGGCCTACAACGCCGAGTCCGGCGCCACGGGCCTAGGCCAGTTCACACCTGACACGGCCAAATCCCTGGGCATTGACCCCAAGGACCCGAAGCAAGCCATTGATGGCATGGGGCGCCTTCTGGCCGAAAACCAAGCCGCGCTTGGCGACCCCAGCAAGGCATCTGCCGCCTACTTTGGTGGACCCAATCCACAACGCTGGGGCAAGAAGACCGAAGCCTATCAAGCTTCAATTGATCAGAAGACCCAGAAGTACAGCAATGACTTCAAGCCTGCCGCGTTCATTCCTGACTCGATGATGAAGGACTTGCAATCGGCCACGGGTGGCGCGTCCAATGCCGGCTATGTGCCTGATTCGGTCATGAAAGACTTGGCCTCAGCGGTGAAGCAGCCCGGGGCCACTGCCTCACAGGTCATTCAGACACCGCCAGCCAAACCTGACCAAGGATCTGACAGCCCTGGCACCGTGGCCACATTCGGCGCAGCTCTCGGGCATAGCTTTGGCCGCTCTGTGCTGGGTGTTCAGCAACTGGCTGGCAAGGGCCTTCAACAGTTCGATGCCACCAAGCCTGTGGGTGACTGGCTGTACAACGACGCCACACAAGGCGCCAAGAAGCTGGATGCCGAGATGTCTCCATACGAGCAGGCCAACCCCAAGACCGCAATGGGCGGCGAAGTGGCAGGCGCAGTGATCAACCCGATCAACAGGGTTGTGCCGATGGGTTCAGGTGGCGGGCTGGTCAAGACCATTGCTCAGAACGCGGCTTCAGGCGCGGCACTGTCCACGTTGACCAATCCCGTGACAGACGATGATGGCTCTTTCCTTGAGCAGAAGGCACGCCAGGGCCTGTATGGCGCTGCTGGTGGCGCTGTCGGCGGTGTGATCGGGTCCATGATCCCCACCGTCATCAACGGCGCAAACAAAATCCTGGGCGGCATCCGCACCATGACAACGCTCAACGCAACCGACGCCACGGGTCAGGCCACCAAGATCGTGGCCGATCAATTCGCCAAACAAGGTGTGGACGTTGCCAAGCTGGAGCCATCGCTGTTTCAGGGCCTACGCGATCAGGTGGCCGACGCCATCAAGTCAGGCAAACAAGTGGATGAGACGGCCTTGAAGCGCCTGATGGATGCCCAAACCCTGCCGGTGCCAGTGCCGATGCTCAAAGGTCAGATCAGCCGAGATGCCATCCAGTACGCGAAAGAGCAGAATTTGCGCGGCATTCAAGGCGTGGGGGAGCCCATCACCGAGACACTGACCAAGCAGAACCGCGCCTTGATCGACAACCTCAATGTCATGGGCGCCAAGGATGCCCCCTCAATGATGGACACAGGGCAAAGGGTGATCAGTGGCATCAAGGCCTTCGGCGATCAACTGCAGGCCAATGTCAAAGCGGCCTATGACAAGGTGCATGGCATGGATGGTCAGTCGGCCCCCATTGATGTGGCCAGCTTCACCAAGAACGCCAATCAGGCCTTGGACGCTGGTGGGCGCCTGGGTGGTTTCCTACCCAAGAGCATCGAAAGCCAGTTCAATGACATCGCCACGGGCAAGATGCCACTAACCGTGGACACTGCCCAGCGCCTCGATCAAATCTGGGGCAAGGAAGCACGCGCGCAGGGTGGTAGCGCAGAGGTGGCCATCAATACCGTGCGAGATGCCTTGCGCAATGCGCCTCTCGACGGTGCTGGCGCCGATTCGATGAAGGCCTATTCAGCGGCGCAGGCCATGGCGCGCAACCGCTTTGCCACCATCGAAAACAATCCCGCGCTCAAGGCCGTGACAGATGGCGTCGAGCCTGACAAGTTCGTTCAGAAATACGTGCTGGGCGGCAATGCCAGTCACATCACAAACCTGATGGGAATGCTGGACAAGACCGACCCCGGCGCCGCTGATGCGCTGCGGGCCACAACGATGGACTTCATCAAGCGCAAAGCCTTGAATGGTGCCAGCGACGAAAACGGCGTGTTCTCCCAAGCCGCGTTCAACAAGACTGTCAACGACCCGTACATGCAGCAGCGCTTGGGCGTCATCCTCAAGCCTGAGCAGTTGGCTCAGCTTCAGCAGCTGGGACGCACAGCAGAAAACGCGCTGTCCTTCCCCAAGGCCTCGGCGGTGAACACGTCCAACACAACGTCGTCAGCCGCGAACATCATCAAGTCGGAGGTAGAGAGCCGACCACTGAGCCAGATTCTGGGCGTGGCCGAGAAGGTGCCGGGGCTGGCTAGTGCTGCGTCGAATCTTCGGACAAGTCTCGGAAGTCAACGTCTGTCGTCCCTTGTGGCTGACTCCATGAAGGCCGACGTGGGCGGAAAGATGAATATGGACGAAGCCACGCTGGCAGCGCTCGCAAGACTCTCCGGCGCAACGCAACGCGCCACCACACGAGGCGGCGCCGCATATGGCGCAGAGCAATGGCGGCGAAACGACCAAGCCAATAAAAGATAGGCCTGCGGAACTCGTAGACCGCTTGAATGGCCATCAGCGCAAGGATGGTGGCCAGTGTTACGACAATTTGTGTGAAAGAGCCCATCGGGGTTAAATCAATGGATCAGATTCTTGCGTTTGTCAGCAACCCAACCTCGGTCAAGTTCTGGTGTGTTTGATGTTCGATTTCCACGTTGGAGTTACTTCATCAATGCCCAGTTTGGCTTTACAGCGATGTAAAGCACAACTAATCCGCCAAGATATAAAAGGTTCTTTGGTCCACTGACGTAGAAGCTAACAACCACAGAAAGAACGGTTATAGCCACGTAGCCGTAAACCCCCCATCGTCTACCGCGCCACATGCCCACAACTACGACCATTCTGCACAGGGAAGAAATAAAGCAGTATATGAGAATGACCTTGACTAATACTGACGCGTCTGAAGATAGCGCCTCCAAGAAGTTGGGGGAAGCTCTGGCGATTGTGTATACAGCCACAGCCCCAGCAAGCACTATGAAAATCTTGAGCAGGAGTGTTGGCTGAAAGTCGTTGGGTTCCATCGATATGGTCTCAGGCAGTCAGGTCGGGGCAAAGCACATGTTTGGGATATTTATGCAGGCCGCCCTTAGTGACATCGGCCATGAAAATGGCTAGGCATGGCCTGCCGTGGCATCCGTGTTGAACGCCGAGTTAGGCTGATGCTCAAGAAGAGAACATTTAAAACAAGGACACCTTGCCTTACAGTTTTTTAGGCCGCCGGCCTTCTTGGCTTGCTTGTTTTTTTCTTCCATTCATCGATTACCGTAAGAAATGGTGACCACGGCTGATAGCCTCGGTGCGCCTCGACTGCATGTATATAATTAACCAATATATCATGCCAGCGGACGAGCACACCTTTCATGGATTCTTCAATCATTATTTGATCTGCCACTTTGTTGTTGTAGGCGCTAGCGATAGTTTCGAAATAGTTTAGCAATTCGATGAAGTGAAATCGAAGTAGCCACTCGTCCGTTCCTGCCTTTGCGGTGTAAATATTTTCTGCCTCAGCCTTTGTAATTTCTACTGGAGTCCATTTTTTGTTTAGATCAACTAGGCCCGGTTTAATTTTTTCAATTGCCTGTCGGTGTATGGAGGTTTTTTCATTCCATTGGCCGATAAGCGCTGCCGTGAAATTTCTTCGATTCCAGTCATGATTGGCGCGTAGAGCCCAAATCGCGACGAATACGCCGAGGGCGGTAGCTATTGGGCCAAATATTTGTGCGTATTTAATAAAGGCATCCATGATTAAATAAAATGAAAGTTTAGCGGAATCAGTTTAATTGGCTTATCTGACAAAACGCAAGGACTCGCGTTCTTGGGGGCCTAACGAATGAAACGGACTTCCCCGTCCCGCAACGGTCGCTGTAGCATCTGACAGCTACACATCACCGCACGCCATCCAGTGGCGCCAGTCGCTTTAACTCCGGATCATTGGAAGCTATCGATACAAGGCCAGAGTGCGCGCACGCAGAGAGTAGGCGTGGCAACCCAAATAGTCTGGCAAATCGCATTGCCCCTCCCAACCAACTAATTTAGAGATTAGCTGGTGACGCTATCCGAAGCCGCTTCGGCGGTCAATCCCACACCATTGAATGTGGTGTAGTCTGAATGGATCTGACTACCGGCGCAGCCTGAGCTTGGATAGCCGCGACGATCTACTGGCGGCTATAGCTTGGCTTCGCACAATGGGCCTGCATATGCAAACTACGGATTGCCACCATTGCGGCAACGCAGCTTGCTGAAAGCAATTGAACCCGAAGCGCTGCAACTGTAGGTGTACTCACATCGATTGTTGATGTCGCAAAGGTTGCCAACCTTTGCACATGCGACCGCCATGTGCTTGGTTGGCACATGCTTCATTGATATGCCTACGGTATCGCCGTTATCAAACGCAACCCAAAAAGCTACCTTGGGGTCCCACGCACCGGTAACCGAAACCACCGACGGGTTCTGACCCTTGGGATTCGGAAAGTCGGTGCCATAGAAGAACTTCGCCAGCGCAATCGAAAAACTTTGAGGATCCTGCTCCCAGCCTGCGCAGGGGTTAGGGTCATCTGCTTGGGGGCTGTCCTGGATTCCCTGCGTGGTGCCCTGGCCAGATGGGGCCTGCTCTCCTTGGCCTTGCGCCATGTCGTCCTGTGTGCCTTCGGAAGGCATCCGCTGAATCTGTGCGCTAGCTCCGCTTGCCTGCTGTACTACGTGTGCCAATTCGTGTGCGATCAGTCTTCGGCCCCCGTCAGTCATGGGCACAAACTGCCCTGCACCAAATATCACGTTGTCTTTCACTGTATAGGCACGCGCTTTCAACAGTTCCGCAGACTTCTCTGCTCGAGCGTCTGTGTGCACGCGCACTCGGCTGAAGTCATGCCCAAAGCGTGGCTCCATGAACGCCCTGGTAGCAGAATCCAGGGGCTTGCCAGGTGAGCGCAATACCTCGTCGACGACGGGTGAGGATGCTGTCTGCCCCGTATCACTGGCTTGGCTAATAGGCTGCAAGTGTTCGGGCGTTCGCATCACCCGATCAGCAACACGGTCTGCTTCCTGTTCGCAACCATCACCCACCTTACTGACTGTCAGTTTTGTCTGTATTGCACCCGCAGCGGGAGGACTGACAGGAGTTTGACTAAAGTCGTGGCCAAAGCGGGCACGACTGGTGCTGGACAAGCCGCCCTCTATGACATCGGCAGCCATGTCTGGCACCTGCTGCACGACTTGATTGCCAGTCCTGGCCTGTAGGAGGGGGCCTGCGTTAAGGTCACGGCCTGGCCCAAAGTGGGGCCGAGCCAAATTCGACGTGGCCGATGTAGCACGCTGAAGTGCCCTAGGTTGCTGTGAGAAAGCGCGCATCGTCAACGTTCCTTCATTTGGCTTTCAAGATGCCTACCTGGCTGCTTGAGCCATTGCAGATACCCGCTCACCCATGTGCTGCCGGTATGGGCTTCCTATGCATGGACGAAATCGGAATTGCTTTCCCTGTCGATTGGTCTTTTGTCGGACTATCCTTCTGCTGGGGTTGGCTGTCATCCCCTAGATTGATAGCAATCAAAGCCATGTGCAACCTGCATGGCGAAGTCCCCAAGGAAGATGTCGAGCGCTACGTCCATATGCATTTCCGTGAGTTGACACTGCCGTGTGAAAAGGCTGGCAAGAATTCGTTGGCGATCGGCGGAGGAGAGTGGCTTCATGGGGTATTCGGCCGCACGCAAGCGTTTGCAACAGGCAAGGAGTCGATAGGATGTCAGCGCACCATCTTGGGGCAAACATGAGCGAGTCGATCGTGTGCAGAATGCTCTGCGCTGAAACGGCCTCGCTTCTCAGTTGGCAGCGTCAAGCCAAATGAGGCCAACGTGCTCTTTTCGGCGGCCCATTGAGGGGCGGCCTGTGTCCATCCAAAGTGCATCAAACGCAATGCTACGCTGTTGAAACTCTTCGGCTAGACGTCGCCTTAAGTGTGATGAGCCTTGCTCATAGACAAGTAAGCAGGAGCTGTTGTTAAAGCCGGTCTTTTGTAAAGCAAGAAGACGTTCAGCATCACGGATGCACTGATTCCTCTTTGATGTGGATGAGTTCTGAGAAAAGGCTCCATTTTTGATATTGGGGCGTATCCAAGACTTCGCTTCTGCACACAAAACAAATTCTTGTGAAGTCTCAGCGGTATGCGCTATACCTATATCAATGCTAAGTGCGACTTGCCTTTTTTGACGGACATTTCGATAGCGCTTAACCTCACTCCGAATCCGACTCGTGTTGCATCCATGTTCGGGACCCAGCAACAGCAGCTGATGAAATAGTAGCAAGCAAAACTCCGACTCGTTTGCTATCTCGTAGTCATGCTGAACAATCCACTTGACGGTCGCGGACACTGCCGCGCGCATGAGTTCTTTTGCAAACAGAGGGCACTGATCAGACATGGCTATGTTTCACACGCTACCGATTGAGCTCTCATCAATTGATCAATGGCGGGATCCCGCAGGCAAGAGCTAGGGCAAGCACATTCATTCCAGCGACGGACCATCTTTCGGCACCAATCGCTCGAGCACCCGCCATAGCGTTCTCCCCGCAAGAGCCAACTGCAAGACGGAAGAGGCCGTTACCCCAAACGCCGAAGCCATAGCCACCCTGAGGGGCAGGCCAGATAGCAGAAGCGCGGCCATGGCAATCACAGTGAGGAATCCGAAGTAGATTGCCACCGTGAAAAGCCGAGACAGCAACGAGACAAAGTGTCCCGTCTTGTGCATGTTTCTGATCAATCGCCGGTCAGCCAACGATACGAGGATAGCCAGAATCGCCAGCACGAATCCAAGCATCGTTGCACCAACACACGCAATAGCGCTTGCCGCCTGTCGGAGCACGTCATCACCGACAGAGCAAGGATCAACTAGCCACCAACCGACGGCGCATGCGCAAACAACGGTGACAGCGATGAATTTCATGGCCCTAGGATCGCATTCAACTCGGCTTCACAGTCGTTATGGATTCGATCAAGCTCTGAATAAATGCTCGCCGTCACAGGATACCTGCCAAGCATCTCAACCAAAGCCCTGCCACGCAACCGATCGGCGACAAGATCAATGGGGTGGTCAACCCCTTCCAGCTCCAGCTTGACTCTTCTGGCCTGGCCTGACTCAACAAGCGAGGTACCCAACCTAAGCGCCCTCGCTGCGTCTAGCAACCGGCCGCGGACGCCTTGCTTGTTTGCGCTGATTCTGAAAGACCCACTGAGCGCATTCAGACCCGACAGCAGGTCCAGGACACGCGCACTTTCGTCATGGGGGTCATACATGGCTGCGTTGAGCGGCCGAGCCACCGTGAACTCGATAGCCTTGGGCGCATGCTCTTCAAGCATCATGGCGCGCGTTGCCTCAGCGGTCATGATCGGATTGAAAGCGACCGTGTGGCCAAGCAGATCCGACAAGTACCGCCCCAGCTGTGCAACCTGACTGGCACGACGGTTCTCCTGCCAGACAAGCACACGGCGGCGACGGTAGTACAAGAAGTGGTTGCGCTCGATGGTCATCTCGTCCTCGGCCATCTCAAGTTCCCGCTCCGCGTCCTCACGGTTGTCTGGTCGGCCTGCATGAGGCAGATCGTCATGCCCGAAGCGCTTGAATTCACCTCGGAAAACATCACGGCCCACCTGATTCACGACCAGCCGGTACTTGTAAGGGCCTGCTTCAAGCAACGGTGAGTCAGCCAAAAACGCCGAAAAGAAGTCCCCGCGCTGGAGTGCAGGGGGTGCGTCGGCACCAACGTGTGGTTGGAAAAATGAGACGTTGTAACGCTTGACCGCCATGCTGCCCTTCCATGCGAACTGCAGTCACAGGGGTGGCAAGGTGAAGCCGTCACCAGTCGCTGCGGAATCCCTGACCGCGAACGCACTCTATTCGTTACCCTGGTGTTACCCCAGGCGATACTTACCGCCTCTTCTGGGCCGCTAAGTCATTGATTTATATGGTCGGGGCGGTGGGATTCGAACTCACGACCCTCTGCTCCCAAAGCAGATGCGCTACCAGACTGCGCTACGCCCCGACGAAGCCAATATTCTACCCCGTAATTTAGCCCGATTGAGGGATTGGGGATCTCGGTGCGCATGTGTCACCGCGCCGCAACCAGAAGCGGGCGTCAAGCCGTCATCTGCGCCCAGACCTTCTCCAGCCGCTTGATGCTGACCGGCTGCGGCGTGCGCAACTCCTGCGCGAACAGGCTGATGCGCAGCTCTTCCAGCAGCCAGCGGAATTCGTCCAGGCGTGCGTCGTGCGTTCCTTTGAGTTCGCTCAGGCGGCGGGTGTAGCGCTGGTCCAGCGGGCGCAGCTCGGTCAGGCGCTGGGCGTCGCGCGCCGGGTCGCCCTTGAGCTTGTCCAGGCGCAGGGTGATGCCCTTGAGGTAGCGCGGGAAGTGCTGCAACTGCGTGTACGGTGTCTGCGCGATGAAGCGTTTGGGCATCAGGCGCTGCAGTTGGGCTGCGATGTCGTCGGCCACGTCCTTGGGTGGCTTGCTGTCCTTGAGCTTGCGAGCCGCTGCCGCGTATTCCGTCAGCACGGTGCCCGCCAGACGCGCCACTTCCTGCGCGATCAGGTTCAGGCGTGTGCGGCCCTCTTCCACGCGGGCCTTGAAGCTGGCCGAGTCCGCAGGCAGAGGGTCGTGCAAGTAGGCACGGTCCAGGGCCACGTCGATGATCTGGTCGCGCAGCTCGTCGGCCGTGCCCAGGCTCATGTAGGCCATGGCCATCTTCTGCAGGTCCGGAATATTCTTTTCCAGGTACTTGAGCGGCTCCTTGATCTGCAGGGCGACGAGCCGTCGCAGGCCGGCGCGGTGTTTGCTGGCCGCCACGTCGGGTTCGTCAAAGACCTCGATCTCGACGTGCTGGCCCTTGTCGATCAATGCGGGAAAGCCGATCAGCATGTGGCCGCCGCGCTGGATTTCCATCAGCTCGGGCAGCTCGCCGAAGGTCCAGTCGGTCAGGGGCTGGGTGGGAGTCGGCTTGTTGGCAGATGCCGCTGAAGGCGATGGCGACGCTGGGCCAGATTTGCCGCCCTGCACACGCTGCATCTGCGGCTTGTTGCCCATCGCGGCGCCCTGCCCTGCCATGGCCTTGCCACCACCCGTCTGTGGCGACGATGCACCAGCATCTTCCAGAGCAGGCTCGCCCCCCTGCACCACCTCCCTGGCCTTGAGCGCCGCCAAGGCCTGGAAGGCCCCACGCGCCAATGAGCCGAGTTCGGCCTTGAGCGCCGCCAGGTTGCGCCCCATGCCGAGCTGACGGCCGTGCTCGTCCACCACGCGGTAGTTCATGAATAGGTGCGGAGAGAGCATGTCCAGCTTGAAGTCGGCACGCTTGATGTCGAGCTGGGTCTTGTCGCGCACAGCCTTGAGCAACGCATCCATCAAGCCGCCCTGGCCAAACTCGACCGCTTCCACGAAAGACTCGGCGTAGTCCGGCAAAGGCACCAGGCGCGCTCGCGGCTTTTGATGCAGGCTCTTGACCAGGGCCAGCACCTTGTCCTTGAGCATGCCGGGCACCAGCCATTCCCCATGCTCTTCGTTGACCTGGTTGAGCGCGTAGATGGGCACGGTCACGGTCACGCCATCGCGGGCATCGCCGGGTTCGTGCAGGTAGGTGGCGGCGCAATCGACACCGCCCATGCGCACGTACTTCGGGAAGGCCGCGCTGGTGATGCCGGCGGCCTCGTGCCGCATCAGCTCTTCGCGGCTCAAGTAGAGCAGCTTGGGGTTCTCGCGACTGGCCGCTTTGTACCAACGCTCGAAGCTGTGGCCGCTCATCACCTCGGGCGGGATCTGGGCGTCGTAGAAGGCATAGATCAGTTCGTCATCGACCAGCACGTCCTGCCGGCGCGACTTGTGCTCGAGTTGCTCGACCTGGCCGACGAGCTTGCGGTTGGCCGCGAGGAAGGGCAAGCGCGTCTCCCACTCGTCGTTGACCAAAGCCTCGCGGATGAAGATCTCGCGCGCAGCCTTGGCGTCCACCAGGCCGAAGTTGACGCGCTTGTTGTTGTAGACCACCAGGCCGTACAGCGTGGCCCGCTCCAGCGCGACGACCTCGGCGGCCTTCTTCTCCCAATGCGGCTCCAGCAATTGCTTCTTGAGCAGGTGGCCGCCCATCTGCACCAGCCAGGGCTGTTCGATGTTGGCGATGCCACGTCCGAACAGGCGCGTGGTCTCGACCAGTTCGGCCGCCAGGATCCAGCGGCCCGGCTTCTTGCTCAGGTTGGCGCCGGGGTGCTTGTAGAACTTGATGCCGCGCGCGCCGAGGTACCAGTCCTCATCGTCGCTCTTGCAGCCGATGTTGCCCAGCAAGCCCGACAGCAGCGACAGGTGCACCTGCTCGTAGGTGGCCACGCTGCCATTGAGACGCCAGTTGTGCTCGGCCACCACGGTGTGCAATTGCGTGTAGACGTCCTTCCACTCGCGCACGCGGCGGGGGTTGATGAAGTTGTCGCGCAGCAGTTGCTCGTACTTGCGGTGGCTGAGCTTGTGCGTTTCGTTTTGGTGGGGTGGCTCACCAGGCGCTTGATGCCCATGCCCCCCACGCGAGTTGTCCAGCCACTTCCACAGCTTCAAGGTCCCCATGAACTCGGACTTCTCGTCGTCGAACTGCTTGTGCTTTTGATCGGCCTGCTGTTGCTGCTCGATGGGCCGGTCGCGCACGTCCTGCACGCTCAAGCTCGCGGCAATCACGAGCACTTCGGCTAGGGCCTGGCGGTCCTTGGCTTCGAGGATCATGCGGCCCACGCGCGGGTCCAGCGGCAGCTTGGCCAGGCTCATGCCCAGCGGCGTGATCTCGTTGGCATCGTCGACCGCGCCCAGTTCGTTGAGCAACTGGTAGCCGTCGGCAATGGCCTTGCGCAAGGGGGGCTCGATGAAGGGGAAGTCGTCGACCAGACCCAGGTGCAGGGACTTCATCCGCAGGATCACGCCGGCCAGCGAGGACCGCAGGATCTCTGGGTCGGTGAAGCGTGGCCTTGAATTGAAATCCTTCTCGTCATACAGGCGGATGCAGATGCCGTTGGCCACACGGCCGCAACGGCCCGCGCGCTGGTTGGCCGCGGCCTGGCTGATGGGCTCGATCTGCAGTTGCTCGACCTTGTTGCGAAAGCTGTAGCGCTTGACGCGCGCCTGGCCACTGTCGATCACATAGCGGATGCCCGGCACCGTCAGCGAGGTCTCGGCCACATTGGTGGCCAGCACGATGCGCCGCCCGTTGCCCGTCTGGAAGACGCGGTCTTGCTCCTGCTGGCTCAGCCGCGCGAACAGCGGCAGGATGTCTGCGGTGACACGGTGATGCGCAAAGTGCTTGCGCAGGTGGTCGGACGCTTCGCGGATCTCGCGCTCGCCGGGCAGGAAGACGAGGATGTCGCCACCGCCCTCGCGCCAGAGTTCATCGGCCGCATCGGTGATGGCCTCGTTCAGGCCATATTCGCGGCTTTCTTCAAACGGGCGGTAGCGCTGCTCGACCGGGAACAGCCGCCCCGACACCATGATCACCGGTGCCGGCCCCTTGCTTGAGCCGAAATGCTGCGCGAAGCGCTCGGCATCGATGGTGGCCGAGGTCACGATGATCTTGAGGTCCGGCCGGCGGGGCAGCAACTGGCGCAAATAGCCCAGCAGGAAGTCGATGTTGAGGCTGCGCTCATGCGCCTCGTCGATGATGATGGTGTCGTAGGCCTTGAGATCCGGATCGCCCTGGGTTTCGGCCAGCAGGATGCCGTCGGTCATCAGCTTGACCGATGCGCCCGGTTGCAGCCTGTCCTGAAAACGCACTTTGTAGCCCACCACCTCGCCCAGCGGCGAATTGAGCTCCTCGGCAATGCGCTTGGCCACGCTGGATGCGGCAATGCGGCGTGGCTGCGTGTGCCCGATCAGCTTGGGCCGCTTGCCATGCTCGCGCACCTGCCCCCAACCGCCTCGGCCCATGGCCAGCGCGATCTTCGGCAGCTGCGTGGTCTTGCCCGAGCCCGTCTCGCCGCAGACGATGATGACCTGGTGCACGCGCAGGGCGGCCTCGATCTCGTCGCGTTTACCGCTGACCGGCAGAGACTCGGGAAACGTGATGGCGGAGCTGGTAGCTGGGCTTGAAGTGGGGCGATTGGGCAACACGGGAAGATACGGAGAGGGGCAGGCGGCCACAAACAGACCAAAGTCCGCCATTATCCAAGCCCATGCAGTTTCATGAATACACCCGATACGATGCCCTCGGCCTGGCCGACCTGGTCAGGCGCGGTGAGGTCTCCCCGGCCGAGCTGCTGGAAGCCGCCACAGCCCGAGCTGACGCCACCCATGGCCAGCTCAATGCCGTCGTCCGCCGATACGACGACCGGGCCACGCAGCGGGTGCAGCAGCCTTTCGGGGCGTCGCAACCCTTCGCGGGCGTGCCCTTCCTGATCAAGGACCTGTTCCAGGAATGGCAGGGCGCGCCTTGCAGCTGGGGCAACCGGGCGCATGCCCGCACGAAAGCCCTCGCCAGCAGTGATGTGGTACGCCGCTGGGAAGAAGCCGGCCTGGTGATCTTTGGGGCCACCAACTCGCCGGAGTTCGGTGCCAAGAACATGACCGAGCCGCTGGCTTTCGGCCCGACCCGCAACCCCTGGGACACCTCGCGCACGCCGGGCGGCTCCTCGGGTGGCTCGGGCGCGGCCGTGGCGGCCGGCATCGTGCCCGTGGCGGGCGCCAGCGACGGCGGTGGCTCCATCCGCATCCCGGCGGCCTGCAACGGCCTTTTCGGCCTGAAACCCGGGCGCGGGCGCATCTCCATGGGCCCCTTGGCGGCCGAAGGCCTGTTCGGTGCGGCCGTGCAAGGCGTCATCAGCCGCAGCGTGCGCGACAGCGCCGCCATGCTGGACCTGCTCCAGGGCCCCGAGCCTCACGCCCCTTACTGGATGCCGCAGCCAGAGCAGTCCTATCTGCAAGCCATTGCCCGCCCGCCCCGGCCCCTGCGCATCGGCTGGACCACGACCTCGCCCACCGGCACGGCGGTTGACCCGCAGGCGGTGGCCGCCACGGAAGATGCTGCCCAGGTGCTGGCTACGCTGGGGCACCACGTCGAGGAGGTCCCCTTGCCCTTTGACGGCAAGCAGCTGTCGTCCGACTTCCTGCTGGCCTGGTTCTGTGCCCAGGCCATGCTGATCGACGAGCTGGGGCGGCAAGAGGGCCTGAAGATGACCGACTTCGAGCCTGACACCCAGGTCATGGCCGCCATGGGCCGCACGGTGTCGGCTCCGGAGCTGCTGGGCTGTCTGGAGCGCTGGCACCGCCACACCCTGGATCTGACCCGGTTCCATGCCAAGTTCGACCTGTGGCTCTCGCCCACGCTGGCCGCGCCGCCCTTGACCGTGGGCGCCTTGACCACGCCGCCAGCGCTGCACATGGTCAACAAGCTCCTGTCCAAGCTGGGCCTCTTCGGCCTGATCCGCAAGACCAGCTTCTTCCAGGACATCATCCTGCAGAACCTGGGCTGGACGCCCTACACGCAGTTGGCCAACCTCACCGGCCGTCCGGCCATGTCCGTGCCGCTGTACTGGACGCCTCAGGGCGTGCCGCTGGGCGTGCAGTTCGTCGGCCCGGTCAATTCCGAGGGCCTGCTGCTGCAATTGGCAGCGCAGCTTGAGCGGGTCCGCCCATGGTTCGACAAACGGCCAAATCTGTGACCGACGGGGCAGCGCGTGGTGCGCCATGCGTGTGGGGACAGCGCATTGCCCGTAACATTACGGCTTGACGCACCCTTTTGCCTCATTTCCTGCCTCTTTTCCTGCCCCCTGCCCCTTTTCCACATCCTGATTGATGGACCTGGTCTTCCCCCACACCTTCGTGCCCTGGTTTCGCTCCGTGGCACCCCACATCCACGCGCACCGGGGCAAGACTTTCGTCGTCGGCCTGTCTGGCGAGCTGATCGCGGCCGGCAAACTCGAGAGCTTCGTGCAGGACCTGGCCCTGATGCAGGCCATGGGGATCAAGATCGTGCTGGCCCACGGTTTTCGCCCGCAGCTGGAAGAGCAGTTGCGCGCCAAGGGGCAGGAGTCCAAATTCAGCCACGGCATGCGCATCACCGACCCGGTGGCGCTGGACTGCGCCCAGGAAGCGGCCGGGCAATTGCGTTATGAAATCGAAGCGGCCTTCTCGCTGGGGCTCCCCAACACACCCATGGCCGGCGCATCCGTCAGCGTGATCTCGGGCAACTTCGTCACCGCGCGGCCCGTGGGCATCGTCGATGGCGTGGACTTCATGCACACCGGCCTGGTTCGCAAGATCGACGCCATGGCCGTGCGCCGTGCCATCGACACCGGTGCCCTGGTCATGCTCTCGCCATTTGGTTTCTCGCACACCGGCGAGGCCTTCAACCTCAGCATGGAAGACGTGGCCACCAGCGCCGCCATCGCCTTGCAGGCCGACAAGCTGATCTTCGTGACCGAGGTGCGTGGCATCTTGCAAAGCATCGTGGCCGAGCCCGCCAAGGCCGCCGAGCTGGAAGCCAAGCAGCACGACCCCGACGTCGAGATCGACCAGGAGCTCGCGCTGGCCGACGCCAAGCGCCTGCTGGGTGCCCTGCCCAACCCCTTGCAGCCGACCGACACGGCCTACTACCTTCAGCATGCCGTCAAGGCCAGCGAAGGGGGCGTGGAGCGCGTGCACATCATCCCCTTCAAGGTCGATGGCGCCCTGCTGATGGAGGTGTTCACGCATGATGGCGTGGGCACCATGATCGTCGACGAAAAACTCGAAAGCCTGCGCGAAGCCACCCCAGACGACGTGGGTGGCATCCTGCAACTGATCGAACCCTTCGAGCAAGACGGCACCCTGGTCAAGCGCAGCCGCACCGAGATCGAACGCGACGCGGCCCAGTACACCGTGATCGAGCACGACGGCGTGATCTTCGGCTGTGCGGCGCTCTACCCCTTCCCCGAAGCCGGCACCGGCGAAATGGCCGCGCTCACGATCTCGCCGAGCGTCCAGGGCCAGGGCGACGGCGAACGCATCCTCAAGCGAATCGAGCAACGCGCTCGGGCAATGGGCCTGTCCACGCTGTTTGTATTGACCACGCGTACCATGCACTGGTTCATCAAGCGCGGCTTCGCGCCGGTCGATCCCGCCTGGTTGCCCGAGGCCCGCAAGCGCAGCTACAAGTGGGACCGGCGCTCGCAGGTGCTGGTCAAGCCACTCAAGTAATCGATTTTTCTTTCTGGACCGACAACATGGCACGCACGATTTTCTGCAAGCACCTCAACAAGGAAGGCGAAGGCCTGGACTTTGCACCCTACCCCGGTGAACTCGGCAAGCGCATCTACAACGAGATCAGCAAGGAAGCCTGGCAGATGTGGATGAAGCACCAGACCATGCTGGTCAACGAAAACCGCCTGAACCTGGCCGACGCCCGTGCCCGCCAATACCTGGCGCGCCAGATGGAGCAGTTCTTCTTCGGCGCCGGTGCCGAGCAGGTACAAGGTTATGTGCCGCCGTCTCAGTGAGCACCGCCAGGCGTCAGGCCAACAGAAAAAGCCGGGATCGATGCCCGGCTTTTTTTCGTTCGGGACAGGTGAATCACTCAGCCGACACGGAGATGCGGCGGCGCCCGATCAGGCCCACCACACACAGCGCAGCCAGTGCAATGGCGCCCGTGCTCGGCTCCGGAACCGGCGCGATGTTCAGGTTGCCGCCATAGCTGCCACCGAAGCCGCCGGCGATCGTGCCGCGGAACTCCAGCGCATAGCGGGCACCGGCCTGCAGATCCACGTTCTGGAACAGCACCGTGGTGCCCGTCACGCCGGGAGCCAGCAAGGTGGTGGACGTCCATGCCTGAATAGGCGTGCCGCTGCTGGGCAGACCCGTGGTCAGCGAAGCCACGCCCGCGTCCAGCTTGTACAGGCGAGCCGAGAAGTTCTGCAGGCTCAGGAAGCTGCCCATGTCGATGGTCACCGCAGCCGCATCAAAGTTGGCCTGCGGCGAGGTCGGCAGGCTGAACAGGAAATCATCATAGAAGTAGGACTTGCCACCAATTGTCGCGAACACCACGGGCGTACCATCTTGCGAGGTGAAGCCGTTGGCTTGTGACCCCGAGAAGGTGTTGCCAATGCTGTGCGTGAAAGGCAGCACGATGCTGCCATAGTCGGCGACGAGGTGGTTGGCCGGGTCGGCGAAGGCGGGCGTGGCGCTGAGGGCAGACAGGAGGCCCAAAACGGCCACCGTCGCGGTACGGATCTGGAACATTGAGCACTCCTTGAACATACGGTCTGGACTGTGTTCAAGGATAGAAATGGCCCGTGTCAGGCGTTCGATTGCATCACGCAGGATACGCAGGTTGAACAGGCCCTGCCAGAAGTAAGAAAGTTGACAGCATGAGCCGCCACATGAGCCGATCGACACCTGCCGATTGACGCAAACCCGGATTGCGTCACGCGTGAATGCGGGAGCAGACAAACCCTGAGCCGGCGCGAAATAGCAAGAAACGGTTATCGCTCTAACGCATGCTCTTGAGGATGATTAACCGACAAGCGCTTCAGGGCGACTCCCTCAACATGAAGAAAAAAACCAGGCTTCGCCGCCTCTTCGCGGCGTCCATTCTGGCTGCCAGCGGCCTGTCTCCCGCTCAAGCCCAACTGCAACTCCCTCCGCTGCTGCTGGCCGCCACGGGCCAGGTCAGCGGTGTGGTCCTCACGCCAGCTTTGATGGCCACCATCGGCGCCAGCCCCACGCTGTGGAACGGCCTGATCAACGTGGCCACGCCCTATATGGCGCCCTACTCCGAAGAGCTGCGCCAGCTGGCGATCAAGAAGGCGCCTCGCCTCAAGCCCGTGGCAGCAGCGCCCACACCAGCGGCGCAGGTCTTTGCCAACAGCTACAGCCAGATCTTCTCGTTTGGCGACAGCATGAGCGACACCGGCAATCTGTACGCGCAGATGCGGGCCAATGGCGGCGGTGGCCTGCCCACCTCGCCCAACTACGCCGGCCGCTTCTCGAATGGCCCGGTGGTGCTGGAAGCCATGGCCAATGCACTGAACGTGCCACTGGTGAACTATGCCTTCGCGGGTGCGCGCTCCGGTACAGGCAATCTGGTGCCGGTCTATGGCATGCAAAAGGGCATGCTCAACCAGATCCAGGACTTGCTGGACAACCAGCCTACCAGCGTATCGAAGCTCGATGCCAATGCCCTGTATGTGCTGTGGACCGGCCCTGATGACTACTACTCGGACGGCAATGTCTTCAACCCCGCCATCACGGCCAGCATCATCAGTGACATCCAGCAAGGCATGATCAGGCTGTACCAGCGTGGCGCCCGGCACTTCTTCGTGCCGCAGATGCCCGACCTCAGCATCACGCCGTCAGCCCACAACCACAATAACGGCCTGGGCAACTATCTGGTCAACGCCAAGGCCCGCAGCGCTGAAATGGCCACCGCCTTGAACGCCATGCTCCAGAACTTCGCACGCAGCTACCCTCAGTCCACGGTGCGTACCTTCGAGACCTACACGTATTCGCAGACACGGCTGACGCAGGCCGCAGCCGAGGGCTTCAATGTGACCGAGGCCTGCTACAACCCGAAGTTTCTGGGCATCCCCGGCCCGGTGTGCGACAAGCCCGACCTGCACCTGTTCTGGGACGGCAACCACCCCACCAAGGCCGGCTCAATCGTGATCGGCACCGACTTCGCCAAGGCACTGGTCGGCAACGCGCCCTTCCCCTCGCGCTGAGGAGGTCTGCCTCCTCAGACCGTCGTGGGCATCAGGAAGTCTCGGCTGATGCCATAGCCCAGGTCGCCCACGCGGTCGAGGAACTGCGTGAGGTAGGCGTGCAGGCCGGTCGCGACGATCTCGTCGATGCGGCTGAACTGAAGATCCGCGCGCAGACGGCCGGCGCGGCGCAGGGTCTCGTGGCTGTGGTCATTGGCCACGGCGCGCAGGTTGCTCACGACCTCGTCCATGCAGAACACCAATGAGCGCGGCATCTCGGCGCGCAGGATCAGCAACTCGGCCACCTTCTCGGGGCGGATGACGTTGCGGTAGACCTTGCGGTAAACCTCGAAGGCCGAGACGCTGCGCAGCACGGCGGACCAATGGTAGAAGTCCACTTCCTTGCTTTCGTTGCCGACACCCGAACCGAAGAACTCGGTGTTGCGGGCATGGAACTTCACGTCCAGCAAGCGTGCGGTGTTGTCGGCGCGTTCGAGGAAGGTGCCGATGCGCTGGAAGTGGAAGGACTCGTCCTGCAGCATGGTGCCCAGGGTCACGCCGCGCGAAAGGTGCGAGCGGAACTTGACCCACTCGAACAACTCGGCAGGGTCCTTGGCCAGGGCATTGGATTTGACCAGGCGGTTGTACTCCAGCCAGGTCTGGTTCATGGTCTCCCAGACCTCGGTGGTCAGCGCGCCTCGCACGGCACGGGCGTTCTCACGCGCGGCCCGCAGGCAATTGAGGATGCTCGATGGGTTGGAGGCATCCGTCACCATGAAATCCATCACGTCGCGGGCGTTGATGGTCTCGAATTTGGAGAGGTACTCCTGGGTCAGCTCACTGATGCCCAACAGGCCACGCCAGCCTGCTTGCGCTGCCTCGCTGGACTGCGGCAGCAGCGAGGTCTGGTAGTTGACGTCGAGCAGACGCGCGGTGTTTTCTGCACGCTCCATGTAGCGTGCCATCCAGAAGAGGTGGTCAGCGGTACGCGACAGCATGGGCTTGGTCTCCAGGTGCGAGGCATTGCTGACGCGCAAGGCCCCGGTGGCGGTCTCGATCAAATGCGATGGGAGGTGATTCTCGATGCGCTCGTTGAGCATGGTGTGTCCTCCGTTCCAAATTTGGCAGTGGCAGGTTCAGGTCTCCAACACCCAGGTGTCCTTGGTACCGCCGCCTTGCGAGCTGTTGACCACCAGCGAGCCTTCCTTCAAGGCCACGCGGGTCAGGCCGCCGGGCACCATCTGCACCGTCTTGCCTGACAGTACGAAGGGCCGCAGGTCGATGTGGCGTGGCGCGATGCCGGACTCGACGAAGGTCGGGCAGGTCGACAGCGACAGCGTGGGCTGCGCGATGTAGTTGGTGGGGTTGGTCATGAGCACCTCGCGGAACGCCTCGACCTCGGCCTTGGTCGCTGCAGGCCCCACCAGCATGCCGTAGCCCCCGGCCCCATGGACCTCTTTGACGACGAGGTCGGCGAGGTTGTCCAGCGTGTACTTGAGGTCGTCCTTCTCACGGCAGATGTAGGTCGGCACGTTCTGCAGGATGGGCTTTTCGCCCAGATAGAACTCGATCATCTTGGGCACATAGGGGTAGATGGACTTGTCGTCCGCGATCCCGGTGCCAAAGGCATTGGCGAGGGTCACGTTGCCGGCACGGTAGGCGCGCAGCATGCCGGGCACGCCCAGACTCGAGTCCTTGCGGAAGACCTCGGGGTCCATGAAGTCGTCGTCCAGCCGGCGGTAGATCACGTCCACGCGCTGCGGGCCACGGGTGGTTCGCATGTAGACGAAATCGTCCTTGACGAAGAGGTCCTTGCCTTCCACCAGCTCGATGCCCATCTGCTGCGCCAGGAAGGCGTGCTCGAAGTAGGCCGAGTTGTACATGCCCGGCGTGAGCACCACGGCCGTGGGCTCGTTGACCGAAGCCGGCGCCATGGCACGCAGGGTGTCGAGCAGCAGGTCGGGGTAATGCGCAACCGGCGCAATGCGGTGTTCGGCGAACAGGTCCGGGAACAGGCGCATCATCATCTTGCGGTTTTCGAGCATGTAGCTCACGCCGCTGGGCACGCGCAGATTGTCTTCGAGCACATAGTAGGTGCCCGAGCCATCGGGGTTGCAGGCCCGCACGATGTCAATGCCAGCGATGATCGAGTAGATGCCACCGGGCACCTTGAGGTCGACCATCTACTTGCGGAACTGGGCGTTGTTGAGCACGGGTTCCGACGGGATGACGCCGGCCTTGAGGATCTCCTGGCCGTGGTAGACGTCTTCCAGGAAGCGGTTGAGCGCTGTGACGCGCTGCCTGAGGCCTTTTTCCATCTCGCGCCACTCGGAAGCCGGGATGATGCGCGGGATCAGGTCGAAGGGGATGAGGCGTTCGGTGCCGGCACCGTCTTCGTCCTTGTCGCCATACACCGCGAAGGTGATGCCGACTCGTCTGAAGATCATTTCCGCCTCTTCTCGCCGCGAGGCCATCAACTCGCGGGGCTGGCGACCAAGCCAGCGGTCGTAAGTTTTGTAGTGATCGCGCACCTGGGCGCTGCTCACATGCATCTCGTCGAAGAATCGCATCGGTTGGCCCTGCGAAGGGTTATGTGAAGCTGCGGTCAACTCCATCATGCACAGAGTGTGCCAGGGGCCGAGCCCCAAGCCATGCGGTGGCACAGGTTTCGGGCGCGCGCACCATCATGCACCGCCTCACAGGGCAAATCTAGGCCACATTGGTGCAAGCTGGGCTCTTCCGGACAGGCTCGTCCAGCAAGCGGGTGCTCACCCGCACCAACAAGGTGTGTTCACCGCCACCGCGGATGACCCCGCGCAAGGGCGTGACGTCCCCAAAATCGCGCCCATGCGCCACCCTGACGTGGTGAATGTCAGGCACACAGTCGTTGGTTGGGTCGAGATCCAGCCATTCCTGGGCACCGGTCAGGCCCAGTCCGGGGATCCAGACGCTCACCCAGGCGTGCGAGGCATCGGCACCAAGCAGGGGCGCCTGGCCTGGCGGCGGCCGGGTCAGCAGATAGCCGCTCACGTAACGCCCCGCCAGGCCGCAGGCCCGCAGGCAGCCGAGCATGAGATGGGCGAAGTCCTGGCACACGCCCTTGCGTTGCAGGAAGACGTCCAGGACAGGGGTGGAGATGTCGGTGGAGGCCGGCGCGTAATCGAAGTCCTCATGGATGCGGTTCATGAGTTCGATCGCGGCCTCGGCCAATGGCCGGTCATCGTGCAGCGATACCTGGGCATACTCGCGCAAGGCTGTCAGACAGGGTACGTAGGGCGAGGCGTAGACGAACTCGGCGGCGGGCTGGAATGGCGCATGTGCGCGGTAGGACAGCATGGTCCGCACCTCGCCACAGGTCGGGCCTTGATCGGGTTCCAAACCCGCGTAGCGCGAGGCGACAGTCACCTGGCTGCGCGCCATCACACGCAACTGGTTGTGGGCGAAATGCAGCGCGAAGTAGGCGCGGCTGTTGCCATGGTTGTCACGGCGGGTGCTGTGCTGCGAGGGCGTGGGGCTGACCGACATGTCGAACACCTCCAGCCGCTGGCCCTCATCGCTCAAAGGCCTCAGGCAGGCAATGTGCTGCGCCTGCTCCACCGGGTTGCTGTAATCGTAAACCGTCTCGTGCTCGACGGACAGACGCGCGACATCGCTCATGCGCTCACCATCGAATCCGTCGTCTCTGCATGGGCAAAGTAGCGGCGCCCCACCTCGTCGGAGAGGCGCCACCCCACATCGATCAGGCGATTGAGCAGGTTGAGCACGGCTTCGCTGCCCGTTTCGGGGTCGCACAGCTCGGTGAGCGTGGCACCGACGCCTTCGTGTGGCAGCAGGGCCAGCAAGTCGTCATGAGAACTCCCGCGCACGGGCAGCTTGACCAGCTCGTTGCGCAGCCGGCGAAGCACGCAGGCCAGGGCACGCGGGTTGGTTTCGTCCATCACCAGCAAGGCGATCAAGGCGGGCACTTCCAGGCGGCGCTGGAAACGGGCGCGGAAGGTGATGGTGCTGTCGAACAGATCAAGCACCAGATCGAAGCCCTGTGGATGTTGCAAGGCATCGTTTTCCCAGAAGGCCTTGAGCAGACCCGCATAACCTGTGAGGCGCTCGATGAGCCGGCCCACGGTCAGCAGGCGCCAGCCTGGGTCACGGGTCATGCGGTCGGTCTGCGCGCCGGTAACGGCGGCCAGTTGCATGCCCAGGTGCTCGAACGCATCGTGGGCCAGCGTGAGGCTGTGTGGCTTGCTGGCCAGATGTGCCTTTGAAGGCAGCTCATCTTCGCTGCCCTCTTCTTCGTCAGCCTCGACAGCGGCCGGCTGGATGGCCTTGGAGATGCGCTGCTGGAAGTCACTGCCCAAGGCCCGCAGCAAACGGGCGTGTTCGGGCGACAGGCGTTCGCGCAAGCTCTGCGCGGAATGGGCCAGGCAGCTCAGGTTGTAGCCCAGGCTGTAGGCGCCGTGCTTGGCCGAGGTGTCGACCAGGGCATCCATGGCAGCGCGCTCGAACACGCGCGGTGACTGGCTCAGGCTGGGTGTGCCCGGCGGCACGAGGCCGTTGGCCAGCGCCAGGTCGGACAGCAAACGCGAGACCGCATCGTGCAGGTCGTCGTCGCTGGACTGCAGGCTCACCAGGGTCTGCATCAGGCGCAACTGCTGCTCGGTGCGCTCGGTGTAGCGGCCCATCCAGAAGAGGTTCTCGCCAGTGCGGCTGGCCACGGGGCGCTGGCGCTGCATGAGCTCTTCAGGCTTGATGGACGACGGCAGCATCGAGAAGGTGTCCACCGACTCGTCGGTCAGGACCCAGGTGTCCAGGCTGCTGCCACCCAGCTGCATGGACACCGGCCCGGCATCGCGTGTGGCGATGCGCGTCATGCCACCGGGCAGGACCTGCCATCCACCACGGCCATCGGCCAGGGCGTAGACGCGCAAGGAGGCACCCCGCATGCTCAGCGAGCCGCCGGACCACACCGGTGCCTGCGGATAGGGCACGAAGCGCTGCACGGTGTAGGCAGCAGGGTCATGGTCGATGCGCTCACGCCAGCTCTTGAGCGCCGACGGCGTGAGTGAACGCCCGATCACGGCGTCGAAGTTCTGCCGCAAGGCGGGCGAACCGAAACCGGGCGTGCCGATGTGCGGATAGCTGGGCCGGATGACGCGGCCATTGAGGTCGTCGCGCACGTCTTGCCAGGCAGCCTGCTCGCCACACCACCAGGTCGGCAGAGACGGCAAATCCAGCTCCTCTCCCAGCAGCTTTCTCGACAGGGCCGGCAGGAAGCCGTGCACTGCAGGCGACTCCAGGAAGCCCGTACCCAGCGCGTTGGACAGCACCACCTTGCCCGCGCGCACGGCCTGCATCAGGCCAGGCACGCCCAGGTGCGAGTCCGAGCGCAACTCCAGCGGGTCGCAGAAGTCGTCGTCCAGACGGCGCAGCAAGCCGTGGATGGGCTCCAGACCCTGCACGGTCTTGAGGAACAGGCCTTCATCGCGCACGACCAGGTCACCGCCTTCCACCAGCGGCAGGCCCAGGTAACGCGCCAGGTAGGCGTGCTCGAAATAGGTCTCGTTGTAGGGCCCAGGCGTCAGCAGCGCCAGGCGAGGCGCCTGGCCGCCGGCACAGGTCGTGGCCAGCTCGGTCATGGTGTCGAGCAATCGCCGATAGCCCTTGGCCAGATGCTGCACACTCATCGCCCGGTAGGCCTCGGGGAACAGGCGCGAGACGATCAGCCGGTTCTGCATCACATAGCCCAGCCCAGACGGGGCCTGCGTGCGCTGCGACACGACCCACCAGGCACCATCCGGCCCCCGAACCAGATCGAAAGCCACCATGTGCAGGTAGATGCCGCCGATGGGCTCGACGCCCTGCAGGCCGCGCAGATAGCTCGGATGCCCCAGCACCAGCGCGGAAGGCAGCAAGGCGTCCTTGAGCACGCTTTGCTCTCCATAGACGTCTTGCAGCACGCGGTTGAGCAGGCAGGCACGCTGGGCCACGCCCTGCTCCAGCGCCTGCCAGTCTTCAGTGGAAATGATGAGGGGCAGCGGCTCCAGCGACCAGGGCCGGCTCGGGCCGCCCTGCGCGTTGTAGACGTTGTAGGTGATGCCGTCTTCCTGAATCTGGTGCGCCAGCAGACCCTGACGGCGCGTGAGGTCGTCCAGGGGTGCGCCCAGATGGTCGGCAAAGGCCTGCCAGACCGGCCTCAGGCTGCCATCGTCGGCCCGCAGCTCATCGTAATGCCCAGCCTCTGCGGGGCGGGCCAGACGCAGCATGTCCTGTGCAACCGAGGGCGGTGAGGCGGGGTCGTCGAATAGTTGCAGCGTGGATGACATGAGGGCGTGGCCGAACAAGGCGGCTGGGGACAGCTAGCCTGATTGTCGGCCATGTAAGCAAGACACTGGCCAGAGACTCTCCCTGAGACTGCCACGGATTTGGCCATGCCGTGCCAGACGCACCAACTTGGTTCACCAAGGCGGCAGGCTATGTCGTGCCGAGATGCTCGTCCAGGCAACGCAGCAAGGCCGCCACATCCAGCGGCTTGGTCAGGTAGGCGCTGAAGCCGTGCACGCGTGCAGCGTGGATGCGGTCGGGCATGGCATCGGCAGACAAGGCCACCTTGACCACGCCCTTGAGTGAATCTTTGAGCGAGGCCTCGCCATCGAGCAACTCGGCCAGCTCGAAGCCGGACATGTCGCCCAGGTGCATGTCGAGCAGCAGCAGATCGGGCTTGATCTGCTTGACCAGCTCCAGCGCCTCGGCCCCGCTGCGCGCCACCTCCAGCTTCCACATCGGACGAAGCTCCAGGATCTGGCGCACCAGCAGCACGTTGATCTCGTTGTCCTCGGCATAGAGGATGGTGGCCGGGCGCAGTTGAGGCAGCACCTCGTCGAGCGCGCCATGGTCGGAGGCCGGGTCCACTTCGGCTGTGGGGAAGCGCAGAGAGAAGCTGGTGCCCTGCCCCGCCTGGCTCTCCACCCCGATGGTGCCGCCCATCAACTCCACCAGGCGATGCACGATCACCAGGCCGATGCCGGTGCCTTCAATGCCCGAGTGCTCGGCCCCCAGGCGATTAAATGGTTCGAACAGGTGGGCCAGCTGGCTCTGGCTGAGGCCCACGCCCGTATCCGCGACTTCCAGCACGATGTCATCCCCTTCAACACGTACATTGATTCGAATTTCGCCCTGCGGCCGGTTGTACTTCACCGCATTGCTCAACAGGTTGACCAGCACCTGGCGCAGGCGCACGCGGTCTGCCGTGACGTGCACACCCCAGATCGGCCCCGACTCGACGAGCGACACCGTGGCGCGCTCGGCGGCCTCCGCCACCATGGCCTTGGCATCCTCGATGACCTTGCCCAGCAAGACAGGCTCGATCGACAGCGGCATGTCGCCCGCCTCGATGCGCGAGAGGTCCAGCACGTCGCTGATCACATCGAGCAGGTGCGCACCGGAGCGCTCGATCAGCTCGACCTTCTGGCGTTGCCCGTCAGACAAGGCGGGCTGCGTGTCCATGTGCAGCAGTTGCGCAAAACCGATGACCGCATTGAGCGGCGTGCGCAACTCGTGGCTCATGCGCGAGAGGAACTGCGACTTGGCGCGGCTGGCGCGCTCCGCCGTCTCAGCGGCCATGCGCGCCTCCTGATACAGCTTGTGCTCGGTGATGTCGGCGATGTAGCCGCAGCGCACTTCGTTGCCATCCTTGTCGACACCGGCAATCGAATCTGCCGCGCACCAGCGCAACTCGCCTTGGGCATTACGCACACGGAACTCGCTGTGCAGGCGGCTGGACTCCGACACGGCCTTGTCCCGCTGCTGAAAGAACTGGCTGAGGTCCTCCGGCGGCACACGGTTGTAGAGCACCCAGGGGCTGGCCAGCGCTTCTTCCGGCGTGGTGCCAAACAACTGTCGCACCCCCTCGCTGACAAAATCCAGCCGCCCACCCTTGTCGGGGCCTGGCCTGAACACGTAGATCATGCCCGGCAGGTTGTTCGACAAGGCCGTGAGCAGCACATTGCGGTGCGTGAGCCAGGCCTCCTGCATCTTGCGCTCGGTGATGTCGGCCAGCAGCGTGTACCAGAGGGTGCCGTGTGGCGCCAGCTCTACAGGCCGCGACTGCACCACGAACCAGCGCATGTCTTGACCCGGCTGCTGTGACCGACATTCGATCTCGAAGGGCTCGTTGCGGCGCATGCTGAGGCTGATGGCCGCATACATGGCCGCCTGGTCATCGGGGTGAACCAGATCGGTCAGGCGTTTGCCCAGCAAGTCCGCCCGCTCGAAACCCAGCACAGCGCAGGCCTGGGCATTGCTTTCAAGCAGCTCACCCTTGTTCCCCAGAATGACCTGGGCGGCGGGAGACGAGTCGAAACAGGCCTTGTAGACAGCTTCGCTCAGGCTCGGCACATCGGTCGAGACGGTCTGGAAAGGGGTGCCACCCTGGGTGGACGGAACCGGCATGGATACAAACAGGTTTGACTACAGGCGGGTTATTAGAACCCATGAAAACAGTGTGTCAAACCATCGTCAGACCGGTACCTAGGGTTGCCCCTTTCTCCCGCCCATTTGATGGGCCGCTTTTGACGCCAAGTGGGTCCCTTTCGACGACCTGCCTCCTTCAAATGCCCATTTCATGACAAATGGCTCACGCGCAAATCGAGCGTCAAGGGATGCTCGATGCCCGGCATCAAGGGCTTGAGCGACATCACACCTGGCGTGTGGCCCATGCGGAAGAAACGCGCCAGGCGGCGACTTTCGGCCTCATAGGCATTGACCGGGAAGCTGTCGTAACTGCGGCCTCCCGGGTGGGCCACGTTGTACTGGCAGCCACCCACAGAGCGCTTGAGCCAGCTGTCGACCACATCGAAGGTCAGCGGGGCGTCCGTACCGATGGTCGGGTGCAGACAGGAAGGCGGCTGCCATGCTCTATAGCGCACCCCCGCCACGAACTCGCCAACCCGGCCTGTGGGGTGCAGCGGCAAGATGCGCCCATTGACCGTCACCACATGGCGATTGCCATTGAGCCCGGTGGCCCGCACCTCCAGGCGCTCCAGAGAGGAATCGACATAGCGCACCGTGGTGCCTGCCGCGCCCTCCTCCCCCATCACATGCCAGGGCTCCAGGGCGCCACGCACGGTCAGGCGCACGCCCGCCGACGCGATCTCGCCGATGTAGGGGAAGCGGAACTCGAAGTGTGGCGCGAACCACTCGGGCCGGAACTCGTAGCCAGCCATGCCCAATTCAGCCAGCACATCGGCGAAATCCTGCTCCACGAAGCTGGGCAGCAGGAAGCGGTCATGCAAGCCCGTGCCCCAACGCGTGAGGCGCTGCGCCCCATGGCCCTTATAGGGCTCCTTCCAGAACCAGGCCACCAGCGCGCGCAGCAGCAGTTGCTGCACCAGGCTCATCTTGGCGTGCGGCGGCATCTCGAAGGCACGCAACTCCAGCAGGCCGAGGCGACCGGTCGGCCCATCGGGCGAGTAGAGCTTGTCGATGCAGAACTCGCTGCGGTGCGTGTTGCCCGTCGCGTCGATCAGCAGGTTGCGCAGCGTGCGGTCGATCAGCCAGGGAGGGCATTGCCCCCAGATGTCCATCTGCCGCTCGATCTCCTTCAGGCCAATCTCGGTCTCATAGACCTGATCCTGGCGGGCCTCGTCGATGCGCGGCGCCTGGCTTGTCGGCCCGATGAACAGGCCCGAGAACAGGTAGGACAGCGAAGGGTGGTTGTGCCAGAAGGTCAGCAGGCTGGCCAGCAGATCGGGCCGGCGCAGGAAGGGGCTGTCTGGTGGCGTGGCACCACCCAGCACGAAGTGGTTGCCGCCGCCCGTGCCTGTGTGCCGACCATCGACCATGAACTTCTCGGTGGACAGGCGCGTTTCGTGTGCGGCCTGGTAGAGGAACTCCGTGTGATCGACCAGTTGCGCCCAGTTCGAAGCCGGGTGGATGTTGACCTCGATGACACCCGGGTCCGGCGTGACCTGCAGCATCTTCAGGCGCGCATCGCGCGGCGGCGGATAGCCCTCCAGCACGATGTGCATGCCCAGATCGGTCGCCGTGGCCTCTACGGCCGACAGCAGATCCAGGTAGTCGTCCAGGCTGGTCAAAGGCGGCATGAACACATACATCACACCACCGCCCTGGCCCTCCACTTCGACCTTGGGGCCGCTGGCACGATCGGGGTTGCGAACCTCGACACAAACGGCCGAGCGGGTGATCCAGTGCGCCGACTCGAAACGGCTGGGCTGCTTGTTCGGATCCACGGGGTTGGGCGAGGAAGGCCCTGCGGCGCCGGCCGTCGGATTGGCGGCCAGATCACCCCACTCTCCATTGACACCCACGCCGCCCAGGCCCGTGACCCGCTGGCCTTGAATGGACACCGCCCCACCTTGCGCGAACCCTCCGCCCACCTGATGCTGACCATACTGCGAACGCAGCAGCGCAGCATCGGCCAGCGGCGCCTTGGGCGCAAAGGGGTCATGCTCCAGCGCATAGGGATACTCGCCGCGCGTGACCCAGGGCAGCGAATCCAGCGGCAGGCGGTAGCCCATGGGCGAATCACCCGGGATCAGGTACATCCGCTCATCGCGGAAGAACCACGGCCCTGTCACCCACGTCGCACCGCTCAGGCCCACGGTCCATTCGCGCTTGAGCGGCAAGGCATAGCCCACGGTGTAGTCCAGGCCTTGATCGAAGATGCGGCGCAGGCGAACACGCTCCAGCTCATCGTCCAGGCGTGAATCGAAGGGGTCCACGTTCACCGGCAGGCGACGCTCGCGCCATAGGTAGTACCAGGTGTCTTCATAGCCGGGCTCAATGTGGCTCGTGCCCACGCCCAGCTTGGTCGCCAGCGTGTCGATGAAGAGCTTGGCATCGGCGCTGGTGTAGCGCACCGAGTTGCGCTCGTCGGCAAACAGACTGGGGTCATGCCAGCAGGGTTGACCATCGGCCCGCCAGAAGATCGACAAGGCCCAGCGCGGCAATTGCTCACCCGGGTACCACTTACCCTGACCAAAATGCAGGAAGCCGCCTTGGCCATAGCGCTGGCGCAGCTTGTGGACCAATTCGGTGGCCAGGCCACGCTTGGTGGGGCCCAAGGCATCGGTGTTCCATTCGGCGCCATCACGGTCGTCCACCGACACGAAGGTCGGTTCACCGCCCATGGTCAAGCGCACATCGCCACGCTGGAGGTCTGCATCAACCTGCGAGCCCAGGGCATCGATGGCCTGCCACTGCGCATCGGTATAGGGCTTGGTGACGCGCGGGCTTTCATAGATGCGCGTGATGCCCATCCGGTGCTCGAAGGACACCTCGCACTCGTCTATCGCCCCCGTCACCGGCGCCGCACCTGTGGGCTCGGGCGTGCAGGCCACAGGGATGTGGCCCTCGCCCGCCAGCAAGCCCGAGGTCGGGTCCAGCCCGATCCAGCCCGCGCCAGGCAGGAAGACTTCGCACCAGGCGTGCAGGTCGGTGAAATCCACCTCGGTACCCGATGGGCCGTCAAGCGCGGCCACATCGGCCTTCAACTGGATCAGGTAGCCCGACACGAAGCGCGCCGCCAGTCCCATGTGGCGCAGGGCCTGTACCAGCAGCCAGCCGGTGTCGCGGCAGGAGCCCGACTTCAGCGTCAAGGTTTCTTCAGGTGTCTGCACGCCCGGCTCCATCCGGATCGTGTAGCTGATCTCGCTTTGCAGGCGCTGGTTGAGCCCCACCAGGAAGTCGATGGTGCGCACCTTCGAGCGGTCGATGCTATTCACAAAGGCCTTGAAGGCCGGTGTCAACTCGGACTTGGCCAGATACGGCGCCAGGTCATGCAGGCTGGAGGCGTCGTAGCTGAAGGGATAGTTCTCGGCCTCGGGCTCCAGGAAAAAGTCGAAGGGGTTGTAGACCGCCATCTCGGCGACCAGGTCCACCGTGATCTTGAATTCCCTGGTCTGCTCAGGAAACACCAGCCGGGCCAGGTGATTGGAAAACGGATCCTGCTGCCAGTTGATGAAGTGGACTGCCGGCTCGACCCTCAGTGAATACGACAGGATACGCGTGCGGCAGTGCGGCGCAGGCCGCAGGCGGATCACTTGGGGAGACAGGCTGACCAGCCGGTCATAGCTGTAGTGCGTGACGTGGTTGAGGGCAACGTGAATGGACACACGGATCTCCGAAAGGACTGGCCGCACCAGTGTGCAGGCCTGCGTGTGACAGCAGCAAGTTATGGACCACCTTGGTGCGTGGTTTCAGCTGCACTTGCAAGGACTCAAGGACTGCTAGCCTCTTGCCTGCATTAACCGCGCCACCAGCGACGAGGCAGCACGAGCAGCACCAGATCGATGTCTTCGACGTCCTGCCTGTCGATGGTTTCTGGCTGGCCGCCATGCACGGGCAAGACCAGCAGGCTGTCCTGGCGGTCCACCATCAACTCCCTGATGAGCCTGCGGCCATCCTTGAGCGTGATCAAGACCGTGTCTTGCGCCTCCAGCAGATCCTGCCGCTTTCTCAACAGCAGGCATTGGCCATCCTTGACGAACGGGGACAGGCCATCGCCCTTGACCCGCACAGCTTGGGCACCGTCGATTACCACGGGCACGGTCAACTGACCCAGCTTGGTCTCATCATTTGCAGCCAGCCATTCCACCTCGCCTGGCTTGGAGGCGACCCGCAGCGTGGCGCACACCGGCATGGCCTGCTCAGCGGCTGCGGCATAGCCGGGCGCGGCCGTGTCTTGCGCCATCAACACGGCATCGGCCAAGGGCTTGCCCTGGCCCGTGGCCAGCCAGTCCGCCTCTACACCCAGCACGCGTGCCAGCGAGGGCGTGTGCGAGCTGCCTTGTGCACCAGCTTGGGGATCACACAGGTACTGGATGGACTGCGGCTTGACGCCCACCGTCCGCGCCAGCTCGCTCTGGTTGGTCTTGCCTGCCCTGCGCATGGCCCACAACAGCCGGCCGGCATAGCTGTGCCACGCCTTGCTGTCCCGCTCATTGGTTTTTTTGGTCATGCACGGATGCTACAAAAGTCTTTGTTGAGCAACTTGCAGAAATTTCAGTAAAGCGCTACAAATACGTCTGCAGGAGGAAAACAATGACACCCCAGGAAGCCTTACAGAAGGCCGTCGGCATCGTCGGCTCCCAAAGCCGGCTGGCCCGAGAAATCGGCGGCGGCATCACGCAGGCGCATGTGCACTACTGGCTCACCCAGGCGCCGGTCGTCCCGGCGGAGCACTGCCCGACCATCGAGTACATCGTCAGGCGCGAGGTGCTGTGCGAACAGCTCAACCCGCGGGTCAATTGGTGGGTGTTGAGGAACTGAGTCCACGTTCTGAGTGAACCGTCCTCAACTTTTTGTTCAGTCCCCCGCCAGGACCCAACCCATCCGGGCCTGCTCAGGTTTCACCCTCTCCCCTGGGCCGCATCGCTCCCACTGCATGGGTACGTGCAGCACATGCGCTTCCCCGGCTGGGTGGGGGACTGAATTTTTTTGCAACGAGCTGTTTCGACAGCGCCAGAATCTCACCGCTTGAGGTTCAAGGTCTCCGTGCCGCCGGATGAAGCCATCGTCTGCGTGCCCATGATGATCATGCGCACCATCAACACCACCTGCTCCGTGAGCTCGGCATATTTGTCTTGAGGCCAGTCCATGGCGCTTGCACCCATGGCAAACACCAGCCGCGTGATCGCCTTGGCTGTCAGGGCCGGCTCGTACAAGCCCGTCTTGTTGGCCTCCGCCAGCCGGATCAAGTCCAGGCGCAGCTCTTCTTCGAAGAAGTTCAGCTGCCGGTCCACGGCCTTCTTGAAGGCGTCAGACCCCACCATGCCCTCGCGCAGCAGAATCTGAAGCAGCCGGTCGTCCGAGCGCAACTGCTCCATGAACGCCTCGACCGAGCCCCGCACCACGCTGCGTTCCGAGGTCGCGCGCTGACGCGCCTCGCCGATGATCTGCCGCAAGGATTCGCCCGCCCGCTCGATCAGGGCCACGGCCAGCTCATCCATGTCCCGGAACTGCCGGTAGAAGCTGTTGGGCGCAATGCCTGCCTCCCGGGCGACTTCACGCAGGCTCAGCGAAGACACGCTGCGATGCGGGCCCGCCAGCTTCAGGGCCGCCTCCATGATGTCCTCGCGGGAAATCACAGGTTTTCGGCCAGGTGCGGCCACCTGAACAGGGGACAGGTTAGTGCTCATTGATGCCAGTCAAAAAGTCAGACATCATAACGTTATCAATTAATGCACAAGTGTATAGACATTTGTGCTGCGCTGCGTATACTGCGCGAAAAGTGAAATCTGTTGCTTCGGCAACGTGTTGTGAAAGTAGCCCTGTCGTGTCCGTCTCTGCTCCCGCTTCTTCGGTCGGCCCCGGTGCCGGCGCCCTGGAAAAGCTGATCGCGCCGCTGGTCGAGCCCTCGGTGTTCGACTTCTGGGCCGGCCTGATCAACCCGGCCTGGTCCTGGTCGCGCTCGCTGGCCCGCGTGGTCGAGCGCCGCGTTGAAGCGCAAGACGCCGTGACCCTGGTTCTGCAACCCAACAAGCACTGCGGCAAGGTGCGCCCCGGGCAGCACCTCAACGTCAGCGCCTGGGTCAATGGCAGGCGGACCACGCGCAGCTACAGCATCACCAATGTGCCCGGTCGCGACAAACGCCTGGAGATCACCGTCAAGCGCACGGAAGGCGGCAAGCTCAGCACCCACATCTGCCGTGAACTGCGCGTGGGCGATTTGCTCGAGTTGGGCCCCGCCTTCGGTGAGATGACGCTGCCAGCCCACCCGCAGGGCAAGTGGCTCTACCTGGCCGCCGGCAGCGGCATCACGCCTTTGATGAGCCTGACGCGTCAACTGGCCGCGCAGAAAATGCCCGTCGATCTCCAGCTCATCTACTGGGCCAAGACACGCGCCGAGCTGTGCTTCCAGCGCGAGTTGCGCGAATTGAGCCAACGCCACGCGGGCTTTCGCCTTCAGGTCGTGTTGACGCACGAAGCCCAGACCCTGGACGACGAGGCCAGCGGCTTCATCAGCCAGGCCCAACTGGCCGAGCTGGTGACAGACCTGCCCGAGCGCCAGATCTATGCCTGCGGCCCCGGTGGCTTCATCGACACGGCCCGTGAGCTGACCGCCGGCGTGGCACGCAGCTTCCTGGCCGAAGGCTTCACACCTTCTGCGCCCTCAGCGCCCGCCATGGCCTCCGAAGTCACCACGGTCCGTGTGCAACTGCGCCAAAGCGGCCGCGCCCTGGACGTCTCATCCGGCCAATCGCTGCTGGTCGCCCTGGAGGAAGCCGGACTCAACCCCGCTTCGGGTTGCCGCATGGGCATCTGCCACACCTGTGTGTGCACCAAACACGAAGGCACCGTCCAGGACATCAACACGGGCGACCAGGACACCGAGCCTGACACCCATGTGCGCCTGTGCGTAAGCCGCGCCGTCACCGATCTTTCGCTGGACCTCTAACCTTCTCTTTGCAACATGAGCACCGTCACCGCCCGACACCTGAGCCCTGAAGACCTGCAGCGCTTCGGAGCCGAAATCGATGCCCTGCGCGCCCGCACCACGGCCGACCTGGGCGAGCGCGATGCGCGCTACATCCGCAAGGTTTTCAAGGCCGTGCGCTTCACGGAGTTCGCCGGCCGCGCCTTGCTGATGGCTGGCGCCTTCATGCCCGCGCCCTGGTTGACCGTGGCCTGGATCGCCGGCATCGCCCTGCTGTCCATCTCCAAGATCCTGGACAACATGGAACTGGGCCACAACGTGATGCACGGCCAGTTCGACTGGATGAACGACCCCAAGTTCGATGGCAAAACCTTCGAGTGGGACATCGTCGGCACAAGTGAGAGCTGGCGCAAGACCCACAACTTCCGCCACCACACCTACACCAATGTGCATGGCATGGACGATGACCTCGGCTACGACGTGCTGCGCCTCTTCCCCGAGCAGCGCTGGTCACCCGCACGCCTGGGCCAGCCGCTGTACGCCCTCATCTTCGCCCTGCTCTTCCAATGGGGCGTGGCTGTGCAGGATCTGCGCATTGGCCGCCTGTTCATCGGCCGCATCACGCTCAAGGACTTCCTCAAGGAGGCTCGCCCCACCGGCCGCAAGATGCGCCGCCAGCTGATCAAGGACTACCTGATCTTCCCGCTGCTCGCAGGCCCGGGCTTCTGGAGCGTGTTCTGGGGCAACTTCATCGCCAACGGCATCCGCAATGTCTGGACCTACAGCGTGATCTTCTGCGGTCACTTCACCACCGACGTGGTCACCTACCCCAAGGCCGTGGTCAAGACCGAAACGCGCCCGCAGTGGTACCTGCGCCAGATCCAGGGCTCGTCCAACTTGCGGGGCGGCTTCGTGCTCAACCTGATGACGGGCAACCTGAGCCACCAGATCGAACACCACCTCTTCCCCGATGTGCCCGCCAACCGCTATGCCGAGATGGCCCCGACGGTGCGCGACATCTGCCAGCGTTATGGCGTTCACTACAACACGGGCTCGATGACCAAGCAGTTCGGCCAGGTGATCTGGCGCATCCTGCGGCACACCTTCCCCAGCCGGCCTGCCGTGCTGGAGCCCAGCTTGCAGACCAAGTAAAGGCGCACCAAGCCGGCAAGGAAGGGCTCGCATGGCGGGCCCTTTTTCATTGATACTTCATGAACACGGTGTTGAACGCGGAGGACGTCCATGTACGGTGAGCTGATCTTTCGGCAACTCTTCGATGCCGCCTCGTCCACCTACACCTACTTGCTCGCGTGCCCGGCAACGCGGCAGGCCGTGATCATCGACCCCGTGTTCGAGCAGCATCTGCGTGACCGCGCCTTGATCGACGAGCTGGGTCTCAAGCTGCTGACCACGCTCGACACCCACTGCCATGCCGACCACGTGACCGGCGCCTGGCTGATGCAACAAGCCACGGCTTGCCGCATCGGTATCTCCAGGCGCTATGGCCAAGCCATGCAGGGTGCCGACCTCCTGCTCGACCATGGCGACAAGATAAGCTTCGGGCGGCGCCATCTTGAGGTGCGCGCCACGCCCGGCCATACCGACGGCTGCATCTCCTACGTGCTGGACGACCACCACATGGCCTTCACGGGCGACTGCCTGCTGATACGCGGGGCCGGCCGCTGCGACTTTCAGCAGGGCCACGCGGGCACGCTCTATCACTCGATCACCGAGCAGCTGTTCAGCCTGCCCGACGACTGCCTCGTGTTTCCCGGCCACGACTACAACGGGCGCACCATGTCCAGCATTGGTGAAGAGCGTGCGCACAACCCGCGCATCGGCGGCCATGCGGACGAGCGCGACTTCGTTGGCTTCATGGAGAACCTGCACCTGCCCCACCCCAAGCAACTGGCGGTGGCGCTGCCAGCCAATCTGCGCTCAGGCCGCCCCGAGGACGGCAAGATGCCGCAACTGGCGGACTGGGGCCCCGTGCGGCAGACCTACGCCGGGCTGTTCGAGATCGAAGCCGATTGGGTGACCGAGCACATGAACGAGGTGCTGCTGCTGGACGTGCGCCTGGACGAGGAAATGGACGAACGCCTGGGCCGCATCAAGGAGGCCACGCACCTGCCGCTCAACGAGTTGAAGCAGCGCATGAATGAGATCCCGCAGGACCGCCCGGTGATCACCGTCTGCCACGCCGGCATGCGCTCGGGCCAGGCCACGGTACTCCTGCGCCAGGGCGGCTTCACGCGCGTGGCCAATATGCGCGGCGGCATGTTGATGTGGCAGCAACTCGGGCTGCCCGTCATACGCCGCTTGCCATCATCCAGCTAGGGTTTGCAACGCGCTCCCGCCGGAGTCTGGCACACTCGATGGCCGTTTCATCTAGGAGGCCCATCATGGCATTGCGCATCAATGATCTCGTTCCGGACTTCTCGGCCGACACCGACCAAGGCCCCATCAAATTCCATGACTGGATCGGCTCCGGCTGGGCCATCCTGTTCTCTCACCCCAAGGACTTCACCCCCGTCTGCACCACCGAGTTTGGCGCCGTCGCCCAACTGGCCAGGGAATGGTCCGCGCGCAACACCAAGGTGATCGGCGTGTCCGTCGATGGCGTGGAAGCGCACAAGAAGTGGAAAGGCGACATCGAGCGCTTCGCCGGTGCCTCGGCAGGCTTTCCCATCATCGCGGACGAAGGCCTGGCCGTCTCCAAGGCTTTCGACATGCTACCCGCCGAAGCCTATCTGCCCGATGGCCGCACCGCCAATGACACTGCCACCGTGCGCTCGGTGTTCATCATCGGCCCTGACAAAAAGCTCAAGCTCTCGATGACTTACCCGATGTCGGTGGGCCGCAACTTCGCCGAGGTGCTGCGCGCGCTCGACGCCCTGCAACTGACCTACAACGTGCCCCTGGCCACCCCCGCCAACTGGACGACCGGCCAGGACGTGATCGTGGCCCTGTCGCTCAATGACGACCAGGCCCGCGAGAAGTTCGGCAACATCGACGTGAAGCTGCCTTATCTGCGCACAACCAAGGCGCCCAAGTAAGCGCGGTCTATTGGCTTCAACCTTGAGCGAGACCAGCCAGCATCAAGCCTGGCTGGCCCCGATCAACCCGGGATAAGGCGTGTGGATCACGAAGACCGGGATGCGCTGCAAGTAAGCCGCATAGCGCCCCTTGGCATCAAAGCGCTCACGAAAACCCGAGCGCACAAAAAAATCGCCCAGACGCGGCACGATGCCGCCGCCAATGAACAGGCCCCCATGGGCTCCCAATGACACCGCCAGATTCGAGGCCACCGTGCCCATGAACAGGCAGAAGCTGTTCAGGGCCGCCACGCTCAAGGGGCATTGCCCGCTGAGCCCACGCTCGGTCACATCGGCCGGGCTCAGGTTCTCGTTGGGCTGCTTGCCAGCCAGCTCAGCATGCGCTTTGTACAACACAAGCAGCCCAGAGCCCGACAGCACGCGCTCGGCCGACACATGGCCGTAACGCCCTCGCAGCAGGGCGATCAGGCGCTCTTCATCTTCGTTGGAGGCGGGCAAGCTCACATGCCCCCCTTCCCCGGCAATAGGCGCCCAATGCCCTTCCAGCGTGGGAATGA
>Ga0194137_10000150_pt1 | contig 46987 bp, 31 predicted proteins | sample TARM_MetaG_T3_14_FD_134025 | JGI IMG/M metagenome (GOLD analysis project Ga0194137, IMG submission 134025) | Freshwater microbial communities from Pennsylvania, USA, analyzing microbe dynamics in response to fracking - TARM_MetaG_T3_14 (version 2) | ecosystem: Environmental > Aquatic >...
CAGATGATCAAGATCTTCATCGACGCCGGCTCGGACGCCGTGTTCGGCTGGCTGTCCGACAACACCCGCACGCGCTACGGGCGCCGGCGGCCCTTCATCCTCGTCGGGGGCGTGCTGGCCGGCATCGGCCTGCCGCTGATGTTTGCGGTAGGCCGCGGCTGGACCGACACGCAGTACTTCATCTTCATGCTGATCAGCACGGTCATCTACGTGCCTATCATGAGCTGCTTCAACATGCCCTGGAGCAGCCTGGGCGCCGAGATGACGCCCGACTACCACGAGCGCACCTCTGTAATGGCCGTGCGCGCCATCATCCAGAAGGGCCCCGAACTGGCGATGTTCTACGCCGCGCAGTTCACGACGCTGGCCATTTTCAACCAGGCCGACGGCAAACCCGACCTTCTGCGCGGCGCCCAGACCTATTGCGCCATCCTGGGCGCCATCATGGTGGCCGTCTCCATCGCCATCTTCCTGCTGGTGCGCGAGCGCTACTACGAGAAGCTGGTGGCGCGCACCCAGGCCCACATCCCGTTGGCCGACACGCTGTGGCGCACGCTGCGCTGCAAGCCCTTCCGTCACATCCTCGGGATGATGCTGGCCTATGGCACCGGCACGGCCATGGTCGGCACCCTGGGCTACTACGCCACCGTCTACTACGTCTGCGGCGGCGACGTGGTGCAGGGCGCGAAGTGGAACACGGCCATGGGCATGTCAGGCATGGCCTTCGGCTTTGCCGGCATCGCTTTCTTCGCCGCGCTGGCACGCCGCAAGGGCAAGCGCGCCGGCCTGGCCTGCGCGCTGTCGCTGGCCATTTGCGCCTTCATCGGCGACTGGTGGCTCTACGACCCAGCACGACCGTATCTGCAGCTCCTCGCCTGCGGCTTCGTCGCCTTCACGGGCGCCGGCTTCTGGACCCTGTACGGCTCCACGATGGGTGACATCGTCGACTTCGACGAGTTGCAGACCGGCCAGCGCCGCGAGGGCTCGTTCGCGGCCTGCCAGTCGTGGATCTCCAAGGTCGGCATCGCACTCGGCACCGGTGCCTCCGGCTGGATCCTGCAGTTCACAGGTTTCGATGCCAAGCTGGAGGCCCTGCAGTCGCCACACGCCATCCTGATGATGCGCATCCTGCTGTCCACCATCCCGGTCGTCGGTCTGGTGCTGGCCCTGCTGTCGCTGATGCGCTTCGAGCTGACAGAAGCCCGCATGGCCGACGTCCGCAACAAGCTCGAAGCCAAGCGGGGGTTGGTATGAAGTCGAACCGCTTCTGCGCCTTCTGGCTGGCTTTCTGCCTAGCATGCAGTGCGCACGCCGCCGTGCCCGGCTTCGAGTGGAAGTCCAGCGAGCCCCTGATCAGGCCGCCGGTCGAGGCCAAGCACCTCTTCGGCGTCAAGGACCCGTCCATCGTCCACCACGACGGCCACTACCACGTCTTCATGACGACGGCGGGCAAGAACGGCTGGGGCATGGCCTACACCAGCTTTGCCAGTTGGGACGAAGCGCCCCAGGCCCCGCTCTTCATGCTCGACCAGTCGCCCATCGGACCCGGATACCGCGCCGCGCCCCAGGTCTTCTACTTCGCGCCGCAAAAGCTCTGGTACCTGATCTACCAGGGCGGCGACCCGCTGTATTCCACGACCCGGGACATCAACGATCCGCGTTCCTGGACAGCACCGCGGCCCTTCTACGCCAGCGTCCCGGACAGCGTGAAGGACGCCCAGGGCCATGCGGCCTGGCTGGACTTCTGGATCATCTGCGACGACCGTCACTGCCATCTCTTCTTCACCAACGACGGCGGCAGCTTCTTCCGTGCTGAAACCTCGATCGAGCGTTTCCCCGCGGGCTTCTCGGCGCCCGTCGTCGTCATGAAGGAAAAGCGCGAGGACCTGTTCGAGGCCAGCAACACCTACCGCATCGCCGGCAGCCAGAAATACCTGACGCTGATCGAGGCCATGCAGCCGAGCGGCCGCTATTTCCGCGCCTGGCTGGCCGATCGCCTCGAAGGCCCCTGGCAGCCCGTGGCCGGCGACATGAAGCCGTTCGCCGGCGCCGAGAACGTCAAGTTCAAGGGGCGGGTCTGGTCGGAAGGTGTCTCCCATGGCGAGCTGGTCCGTGCGGGCATCGACCAGACGCTGACCATCGATCCCTGCCAACCGCTCAGATTCCTTTACCAGGGACTGGACATGGAAAAGGGCAGGAACTACGAGTACATCGAACTGCCCTATCGCTTGGGCCTGATCACGGCCACAGGCCCGAACGCCATCAGCGAGATGTGCAAGCCATGAACGCCCGCCTCATCCTGGCTGCAAACCATCCCCATCCCATGGCTCGACGGATCCACCGCTGAGCCCCGCGCCCCCACACAACACGGAGACAACATGCGCCGCACCACCTTCCTCGCCCTTAGCCTGCTGCTGAGCCTGTCCCCTTCCGCCGCCGTGCTGGCCCAGAGCAAGGGCACCATCGGCATCGCCATGCCGACCAAGAGCTCGCAGCGCTGGATTGCCGATGGCGACAATATGGTCAAGGCCTTCAAGGCCCTGGGCTACAACACCGACCTGCAGTACGCCGACGACGAGATCCCCGTCCAGCTGTCCCAGGTCGAGAACATGGTGACCAAGGGCGTCAAGGCACTGGTCATCGCCTCCATCGACGGCAGCACGCTGTCGAGCACGTTGCAGAAGGCGGCCGAGAAGGGCGTCAAGGTCGTCGCCTACGACCGCCTCATCCGCGGCAGCAAGAACGTCGACTACTACGCCACCTTCGACAACTTCCAGGTCGGCGTGCTGCAGGCCAACTCCATCGTCGACAAGCTCGGCCTCAAGCAGGGCAAGGGCCCGTTCAATCTGGAGGTCTTCGCCGGCTCCCCGGACGACAACAACTCCGGCTTCTTCTACGACGGCGCGATGAGCGTGCTCAAGCCCTATCTGGACAGCGGCAAGCTCGTCATCCGCAGCAAGCAGACCGGCGCGATGAAGGTCGGCATCCTGCGCTGGGACGGTGCCACCGCTCAGGCCCGCATGGACAACCTGATGTCGGCCTTCTACGGCAAGGACAAGCTGCACGCCGTGCTCGCGCCGGCCGACATCCTGTCCATTGGCATCATCTCCTCGCTGAAGGGCGTGGGCTATGGCACGCCAAGCCAGCCCATGCCCGTCATCACCGGCCAGGATGCCGACCTGCCCTCGGTCAAGGCCATCCTGCGCGGCGACCAGACCTCCACCGTCTTCAAGGACACGCGCCAGCTCGCCAAGGTCACGGCCGACCTGGTGGACGCGGCCCTCTCGGGCAAGACGCCCCAGGTCAACGACACCAAGACCTACAACAACGGCGTCAAGGTGGTGCCGTCCTATCTGCTCAAGCCCGTGGCCGTCGACGCCAGCAACGCGAAAGCCGTGTTGATCGACAGCGGCTACTACAAGGAAAGCCAGCTGAAGTGATGCAAGCCCCGGTGCAGCCGAGCGCGCTGCTGGAGATGCGCGCCATCGGCAAGAAATTCCACGGCGTAGTGGCCCTGCGTCAGGTCGACCTGGCGGTGCGGCAAGGCGAGATCCATGCCGTCATCGGCGAGAACGGCGCCGGCAAGTCCACGCTGATGAAGGTGCTGTCGGGCGTCTACCCCCATCCCGACTACGAGGGCGAGATCTGGTTCGACGGCCGGCTACAGCGCTTTGACGGCATCCGCGACAGCGAGGCCCGCGGCATCGTCATCATCCACCAGGAGCTGGCGCTGATCCCCCAGCTGTCCATCGCCGAGAACCTCTTCCTCGGCCATGAGCAGGCCCGCCTCGGCGTCATCGACTGGGAAAAGACCCACCGGCGCGCCGTCGAGCTGCTCAGGCAGGTCGGCCTGGACGAATCGCCCCACACCCTGGTGGGCGACATCGGCGTGGGCAAGCAGCAGCTGGTCGAGATCGCCAAGGCCCTGGCCAAGGACGTGCGCCTGCTCATCCTCGACGAGCCCACCGCCAGCCTCAACGAAGACGACAGCGCCGCCCTGCTGGAGCTGCTAAAGACCCTGCGCAGCCGCGGCGTGTCCTGCGTGCTGATCTCGCACAAGCTCAACGAGATCGCCGCCGTGGCCGATGCCATCACGGTGCTGCGCGACGGCTCGACCATCTCGACGATGGACTGCCGCCAGGCGCCGCCGGCCGAGGCCGAGATCGTGCGCGCCATGGTGGGCCGCGAGATGCAGGACCGCTATCCGCGCCGCCAGCCCAACCCGGGCGACGTGCTGTTCGAGCTGAAGGACTGGTGGGTGGAGCACCCGCTGCACGTCGGCCGCGAGGCGGTCAAGGGCGTCAACCTGAACGTGCGCCGCGGCGAGATCGTCGGCATCGCCGGCCTGATGGGCGCGGGCCGCACCGAGCTGGCCATGAGCGTGTTCGGACGCTCCTGGGGGCGGCGCATCCGCGGCTCGGCCTGGATGAAGGGCGAGCAGATCGACGTGTCGACCGTCAGGCGCGCCATCCGCTCGGGCCTGGCCTATGTCACCGAGGACCGCAAGGGCCTGGGCCTGGTGCTGCAGCAGAGCATCGCCCGCAACACGTCCTTGAGCCGGCTTGAGGGCGTCTCGCGCGCCGGCGTCATCGACGAGGCCGGCGAGCACGCCGTTGCCAACGACTTCCGGCGCCGGCTGGCCACCCGCTGCGCCGACGTGGACCAGCCGGTGGGTGACCTCTCCGGCGGCAACCAGCAGAAGGTGGTGCTGTCCAAGTGGCTGTTCACCGACCCCGAGCTCCTCATCCTCGACGAGCCGACGCGCGGCATCGACGTCGGTGCCAAGTTCGAGATCTACAGCCTCATCGCCGAGCTGGCCGCCCAGGGCCGGGCCATCCTGATGATCTCCTCCGAACTGCCGGAACTGCTCGGCATGTGCGATCGCCTCTACCTGATGAACGAGGGCGAATTCGTCGGCGAGATGCCGGCCGCCGGCGCGACCCAGGAAACCGTCATGCACGCCCTGCTGGGCACCCATTGAACCGAATCATGCCAACCTCTTCCCTGCGCCGCTTCCTGGCCTCGCACCTGCGCGACTACGGCATGCTGCTGTCCCTGGTCGCCATCATGGGCTTCTTCCAGGTGCTCACCGACGGCACCCTGCTGCAGCCGCTCAACCTCACCAACCTCTTCCTGCAGAACAGCTACATCGTCGTGATGGCGCTGGGCATGCTGCTTGTCATCGTGGCGGGCCACATCGACCTGTCGGTCGGCTCGGTCTGCGGCTTCGTCGGCGCCCTGGCCGCCGTGCTGATGGTCGACATGGAATGGCCGGTGCTGCCGGCCATGGCGGCCTGCCTGCTGGCCGGCGCCTTCATCGGCGCCGTGCAGGGGGCCTTCGTCGCCTGGCTCAAGATCCCCTCCTTCATCGTCACGCTGGCGGGCATGCTGGTCTTCAAGGGCCTGGCCCTGGCCCTGCTGCGCGGCCAGTCCATCGGCCCCTTCCCCGACAGTTTCCAGGCGCTGGCCAGCGGCTTCCTGCCCGAGCTTGGCAGCGGCGAGGGCCATCTGACCTCCCTGGCCCTGGGCTTCTTCGGCGTGGCCCTGCTGGCGCTGCGCGAGCTGCTGGGGCGCCGCAAGTCGACCGCCCTGGGCGCGTCGGCCGAGCCGCTCGCCCTCTTCCTGCTGCGCCTGCTCGCACAGAGCGCCGCGCTGGGCGCGCTGGTGTGGCTGATGGCGTCCTACAAGGGCCTGCCCAATGTGCTGCTGCTGATGACGGTGCTGATCGGCGTCTATGTCTTCATCACCCGGCGCACGACGCTGGGCCGGCGCATCTACGCGCTCGGTGGCAACGAGCGCGCGGCGCGGCTGTCGGGCATCCCGACGGAGAAGCTGACCCTGCTGTGCTTCATCAACATGGGCGTCATGGCAGCTCTGGCCGGCCTGGTGTTCGCGGCGCGCCTGAACACCGCCACGCCCAAGGCCGGATTGGGCTTCGAGCTCGACGTCATCGCCGCCTGCTTCATCGGCGGCGCCTCGGCTTCGGGCGGCGTCGGCAAGGTGACGGGAGCCGTCATCGGCGCCTTCATCATGGGCGTCATGAACAACGGCATGTCCATCCTGGGCATAGGCATCGAGTGGCAGCAGGTCATCAAGGGTGTCGTGCTGCTGGCTGCCGTCGTCCTCGACGTCTACAACCGCCGCAAGGGCTGAGAGCTTGAGAGCCCTTCATCCATGCCCGCCATGACGCGCGCCTGCCGCCGGCTGATGCAGGTCGACGGCACGCTGGAGGCCTTCTTCAACCGCTACCGCTGACAGCACCGACAAACAACAACAACATGGAGACCACATGTCCGAACTGAGCAAACGCACTTTCCTCGCCACTCCGCTGCTGGCCGCCGGCCTCGGCGCCGCGCGCCTGGCGCAGGCCCAGGGCTGCGAGCGCCCAGCCCCGCCGGCTTACAAGCCGCCGCCGGCGTCAAGCGGCCCCTTCACCGCCGCGGCCGACTCCCTGCGCCGGTCCGCGGTGCCCACCTGGTTCCGCGATGCCAAGCTCGGCATCTGGTCGCACTGGGGGCCCCAGGCCGTGCCCGGCCAGGGCGACTGGTACGCCCGCTTCATGTACGTGCCCGGCCATCCGCACTACGACCACCATATGAAGACCTACGGCCACCCCTCGGAGGTCGGCTACAAGGACATCATCCAGCGCTGGAAGGCCGAACGCTTCGAACCCGAGGCGCTGATGGACCGCTACGTGGCGGCGGGCGCGAAGTACTTCGTCTCCATGGGCGTGCACCACGACAACTTCGACCTGTGGAACTCCAAGCACCATCGCTGGAACGCCACCAAGCTCGGCCCCATGCGCGACGTGGTGGGCGACTGGGCCCGCGCCGCGCGCAAGCGCGGGCTGCGCTTCGGCGTGTCGGAGCATCTGGGTGCCAGCCACAACTGGTGGTGGACCAGCCATCAATGCGACCAGTTCTGGCCCAAGCTCGGCGTGGCCTATGACGGCGCCAAGCCGGAGAACTTCGACCTCTACCACGAGCCCCACGACACGCCCTACCTGAACCGCGGCGGCGACTGGTACACCACCAACCCCAAGTTCCACGAGACCTGGTACCGACGCATCGTCGATCTGATCGACAGCCACCAGCCGGACCTGCTGTATTCCGACGGCGGCATCCCCTTCGGCGAGGTCGGCCGCGCCGCCATCGCGCATCTCTTCAACACCTCGGTGCGCCGCAACGGCGAGATGCAGGCCGTCTACAACCACAAGGCGCTGGGCTCGGGCGAGTTCATCCGCGAGGTGGGCGTGCAGGACGTCGAACGCGGCGTGCTCGAAGGCATCAACCCGCTGCCGTGGCAGACCGACACCTCCAACGGCGACTGGTTCTTCTCCGAGCACGACCGCTACAAGACGCCGGCCCAGGTGCTGACCATGCTGTGCGACATCGTCAGCAAGAACGGCAACCTGCTGCTCAACGTGGTGCAGCGCGCCGACGGCACGCTGGCGCCCGAATCGGACCGGCTGCTCGCCGAGATGGCCGCGTGGATGAAGGTCAACGCCGAGGCCATCCACGGCACGCGGCCGTGGAAGGTCTACGGCGAAGGCCCGACCCAGGCCGCCAGCGGGGCCTTCCAGGAAGACACGGCCTACACGGCGCAGGACATCCGCTTCACGACCCGCGGCGACGCGCTGTACGCGCTGACGCTCGGCGAGCCCCAGGGCACCGTGAAGATCGCCTCGCTGCGTCTCGGCGGCGCCCACGAGCCGCGCGCGGTGCGCCGGGTCGAGTTGCTGGGGGCCGGGCCGCTGCCCTTCCGCCAGGGCGCCCAGGCGCTGGAGGTCGACCTGCCCGAACGCCTGCCCAGCCGCCATGTCGGCGCGCTGCGCATCGCCTTCGCTTGAGGCGCAGAGCGTGTGAAGGGCACGGCCGCCGCCGAAATGTGCGCCCTGCCGGTGCGGCTGCTCCGCTTTGGTGCTGGGGTATCCACTGGTCAGACCAAAATTAGTTTGTGGCAAAGTGGCATGACCGCAGCCTTTTCCCGTTCCCGTCCATGACCGCCGCCCTGTCCGCCGACCCGCCCATGCCGCTGCTGCGCATGCAAGGCGTCAGCAAGCGCTTCGACAACGTCGTCGCGCTGTCGGGCGTGGCCCTGGAGGTGCGCCGCGGCGAAGTCCACGCCATCTGCGGCGAGAACGGCGCCGGCAAGTCCACGCTGATGAAGATCCTCAGCGGCGTCTACACGCCCGACGAGGGTGAGATCTGCATCGACGGCGCGCCGGTGCGCATCGCCGGCCTGCAGCAGGCCCAGGCCCTGGGCATCGTCATGATCCACCAGGAGCTCAACCTGGTGCCCCACCTGAGCGTGGCCGAGAACATCTGGCTCGGCCGCGAGCCGCGGCGCGGCTGGTTCGTCGACCGCGAGCGCCAGCGCGAGGGCGCGCGCGCCTGCCTGCGGCGCCTGGGCGTGGACGTCGACCCCGACGCCCAGGTGTCCACCCTGTCCATCGCCCAGCAGCAGATGGTGGAGATTGCCAAGGCCCTGTCCATGCAGGCCCGCCTGCTGATCATGGACGAGCCCACCTCGTCGCTGGGCGAGGCCGACGCGACGCGCATGCTGCGCGTGGTGCAGGACCTCAAGCGCGAGGGCGTCGGCATCCTCTACATCTCGCATCGCCTGGACGAGCTGGACCACATCGTCGACCGCGTCACGGTGCTGCGCGACGGCCGCTACATCGCCACGCTGGACTGGAAGCGGACGAGCATCGCCGAGATCGTCGGCCTGATGGTGGGCCGCGAGCTGAACCAGCAGTTCCCGCCTGCCACGCGCCAGCCTGGCGCGCAGCTGCTGCTGAAGGTGCGCGGCCTGCAGCGCGATGGCGTCTTCGGGCCGGTGGACTTCGAGCTGCGCCGCGGCGAGATTCTCGGCTTCGCCGGCCTCGTCGGCGCCGGCCGCACCGAGGTCGCGCGTGCCATCTTCGGCGCCGACCCGCTCGACGCCGGGCGCATCGAACTCGACGGCCAGGCCCTCGACATCCGCTCGCCGCGCGACGCCATCGCCGCCGGCATCGCCTACGTCTCCGAGGACCGCAAGGCCCATGGCTTGGCCGTCAAGATGAGCGTGGCCCACAACATCACGCTGGCCAACCTCGGCGTGCTGTCCAGCCGCCTCGGCTTCATCGACGCCGCCCGCGAGCGCGAGACCGCCGAGACCTACATCCGGCGCTTGGGCATCCGCACGCCGTCGCCCGAGCAGGTCGCCCGGCTGCTGTCGGGCGGCAACCAGCAGAAGATCGTCATCGCCAAATGGCTGTTCCGCCAGGCGCGGATCATCCTCTTCGACGAGCCCACCCGCGGCATCGACGTCGGCGCCCGCTATGCCATCTACGAGCTGATGGACCAGTTAGCCGCGACCGGCATCGGCATCATCATGATCAGCTCCGACCTGCCGGAGATCATGGGCCTGACCGACCGCGTCGCCGTCTTCCGCCAGGGCCAGCTCGCCGCCATGCTCGAGACCCGCCACTGCAGCCAGCAGCACGTCATGCATCACGCCTCGGTCGGCCCGGCCGAGCCCTCGGAGCCGCCCCGGGTGGCCCTCGCGACCCTCTCATGAACGACCGCCAGAAAGACCTGATTCAGAAATTCGCCGCGCTGGCCGGGCTGCTCCTGCTCGTCATCGTCTTCTCGCTGACGAGCAGCGCCTTCTTCAGCGTCGGCAACGCCATGACAGTGTCGCTGCAGGTGACCTCCATCGTCTACCTCGGCATCGGCGCCACCTTCGTCATCCTGACCGGCGGCATCGACCTGTCCGTGGGCTCGGTGCTGGCCCTGTCGGGCGTGGTGGCGGGCATGCTGGTCAAGGGCGGCATGCCGGTGGCACCGGCTTTTGTCCTGGGCATAGGTGTCGGGGCGCTGTGCGGGGCCGTCAACGGCCTGTGCGTCACCCGGCTCAAGCTGCCGCCCTTCATCGCCACCCTCGGCATGATGCTGGTGGCACGCGGCGTGGCCCTGCAGCTCACCGACGCGCGGGCCATCTCGGGCCTGGGCGAGGCCTTCGGCACGCTGGGCAACGGCGCCCTGTGGCGCATCGAGGAGATCGACGCGCAGGGCTTTCCCGACGTCGTCTTCCCCGGCATCCCCTACCCCGTGCTGCTGATGGTGGCGCTTGCCATCGTCGCCACCCTGCTGCTGCGCCGCACGACGCTCGGGCGCCACATCCATGCCGTGGGCTCCAACGGCGAAGCCGCCCGACTGTCCGGCGTCGACGTCAACCGCGTGACGATGTTCGCCTACGTCACTTCGGGCGCCCTCGCCGGCCTGGCCGGCTGCGTGCTGATGTCGCGCCTGGTGACGGCCCAGCCCAACGAGGGCGTCATGTACGAGCTCGACGCCATCGCGGCGGCCGTCATCGGCGGCACCTCGCTGATCGGCGGCGTCGGCACCATCTCCGGCACGCTCATCGGCGCCTTCGTCATCGGCGTGCTGCGCAACGGCCTGAACATGAACGGCGTCTCGTCCTTCACCCAGCAAATCATCATCGGCGGGGTCATCCTCGTCACCGTCTGGATCGACCAACTCCGCAACCGGCGCTGAAGACCGGAATCACCCGAGGAGACAACCATGCCCCATCTGCGCCACGCGCTGCTCAGCGCCTGTCTGGCCCTGCTCAGCGCCACCGCCGCCCAGGCCGGCGAGATCGCCGTCATCGTCAAGACCACCAACTCCACCTTCTGGCAGAACGTCAACAAGGGTGCCGAGGCCGGCATGAAGGAGGTCGCCGGCCACACCATGACCTTCTCCGGCCCGGCCAGCGAGTCGGCCATCGCCGACCAGGTCAACCTGGTGGAGAACGCCGTCAACCGCCGCGTGGCCGGCATCGTGCTCGCACCCTCCGACCCCGACGCCCTGGTCCCGGCCATCAAGAAGGCCTGGGAGGCGCGCATCCCGGTCGTGCTGATCGACTCCCAGGTCGCGGATGGCGGCAAGGCCTACTACCAGTCCTTCCTGACCACCGACAACCGCGCCGCCGGCGAACTCTGCGCCAAGGAGCTGATCGCCAAGGTCGGCACCACCGGCAAGGTGGCAGTGATGTCCTATGTCGCCGGATCGGGCTCCGAGGTCGGCCGCGTCGGCGCCTTCACGAGCTATCTGAAGGCCAACTCCAAGCTCGAGATCGTCGGGCCCTTCTATTCGCAGTCGCAGATGGCCACGGCCCTGAACCAGACCACCGACGTGCTCGCCGCCCACCGCGACCTCAAGGCCGTCTTCGGCGCCAACGAGCCCACCGCCGTCGGCATGGGCCGGGCGCTGGTGCAGAGCGGCCGCGCCGGCAAGGTGCTCGCCATCGGCTTCGACGGCAACCAGGACCTGCAGAAGTTCGTCGACGACGGCACCCTCGCCGGCATCGCCGTGCAGGGCTCCTACCAGATGGGCTTCCTGGGTGTGAAGACCATCCAGGACGTGCTGCAGAAGAAGCCCGTGCCCAAGTTCCGCGACACCGGCGTCGTCTGGGTCACCAAGGCCAACCTGAAGTCGCCCGAGGCCAAGGCGGTCCTGTATTGAGAGGCCAACCCTCCGGCATCGCCCTTCCCTGCTGCGCATGAACAATTTCCCCAGTCGTCCCTTCGGCCGCACCGGCCTTCGCCTGAGCACACTCGGCGTCGGCGCCGCAGCCTTGGCCGGCCTCTACGACCGCGTCGACGACGCCACCGCGGCCGCCACGCTGAAGGCGGCCTGGGACCAGGACCTGCGCTTCATCGACACCGCGCCCTTCTACGGCTACACGCGCAGTGAACGCCGCGTCGGCGCCTTCCTCGAAGGCCGCCAACGCGACGCTTATGTGCTGTCCACCAAGGTCGGCCGGCTGATGGTGCCCGACCCCGGCGTGCAATGGGGCAGCGACGGCTGGGCCGATCCCTTGCCCTACCGGCCCGTCTACGACTACAGCCATGCCGGCGTGCTGCGCTCCTTCGAGGACAGCCTTCTGCGTCTGGGCGTGTCACGCATCGACATCCTGCTGGTGCACGACATCGGCCGCCTCACCCATGGCGATCTGCACGAGGTTCACTGGCGCGCGCTGACCGAAGGCGGGGGCTTTCGCGCGCTGGAGGAATTGCGCCGCCAGGGCCGGGTGGGCGCCATCGGCCTCGGCGTCAACGAATGGGAAGTCGCCCAGGACGCCCTGTCCGCCGCGCCGCTGGACTGCGTGCTGCTGGCCGGTCGCTACACCCTGCTGGAACAGGGCGCCCTGCCCTTCCTTGACCGCTGCGCGGCGGCCGGCGTCGGCGTTCTCGTCGGCGGTCCCTTCAATTCCGGGCTGCTGGCCGGGCAGGCGAAATACAACTACGGCGACGTGCCCGCCGACGTCATGCAACGCGCCCAGGCGCTGGCCGCCGTCTGTTCGGAATTCGACGTGGCGCTGGAAGCCGCGGCCCTGCAGTTCCCCCTCGGCCACCCCGCCGTCGTCTGCGTGCTGGCCGGCATGCGCGCGCCTGAGCAGGTGCTGGCCAATGCGAACTGGATGCGCCGGCCGCTGCCGGCCGAGCTGTGGCCGGCGCTGCGCGCTCGCGGCCTGCTCCACCCCGATGCGCCGCTGCCGACCGGCAGCGTCAAGGAAGGCTGAAGTGAAAGTCGACGCCCACCAGCATTTCTGGCGCCTGGCCGACCGCGAGGGCCACTGGCCGCCCGCGTCGCTGCAGGCCATCCACCGCGACTTCGGCCCCGACGACCTCGCACCGCATCTGCAGGCCGCCGGCATCGATGCCACCGTCCTCGTGCAGTCCCTGCCCAGCGTCACCGACACGCTGTGGATGCTGTCCGTCGCGGCGGCCACGCCCTGGGTCAGGGGCGTCGTCGGCTGGGTGGACTTCAAGGCGCCCGACGCCGCCGAGCAGATCGAGATCCTGGCCCGCAACCCGCTGCTCAAGGGCCTGCGCCCCATGCTGCAGGACCTGCCCGACGACGACTGGATCGCCGAACCGGCCTGCGACGCGGCCGCCCGGGCCATGCAGCGCCATGGCCTGGTCTTCGATGCCCTGGTGCTGCCGCGCCATCTGCGCGCCCTGCGGCGCTTCGCCAACCGCCATCCCGGCCTGTCCATCGTCATCGACCACGGCGCCAAGCCCTTTATCGCCCGCGGTGAGATCGAGCCCTGGCACAGCGACATGGCCGCCCTGGCCGTCATGCCCCAGGTGCACTGCAAGGTCTCGGGCCTGCTGACCGAGGCCGGCGAGCGCCGCGATGCCGCCGCCCTGCAGCCCTATGTGCAGACGCTGTGGGTCCTCTTCGGCCCCCGGCGCCTGCTGTGGGGCAGCGACTGGCCGGTCCTCAACCTGGCCTCCGACTATGCCGGCTGGTGGGGCCTCGCCCACGGCCTGGCCGAACGACTCTATCCGCCACCCCAGCCGGACGACCTCCGTGCGCTCTTCGGGGACAACGCCGCCCGCCTCTACCGCCTCGATCCATGCTGACCGTCACCTGCGAATCCCCCGGCCATCTCATCGCCCTCGACCGCCCGCGTCCCGCACGCGGGCCTGGCGAGGTGCTGCTGCGCGTCAAGCGCGTCGGCGTCTGCGGCACCGACCTGCACATCTTCACCGGCCACCAGCCCTACCTCGAATACCCGCGCGTCATGGGCCACGAGCTGTCCGGCATCGTCGAGGAGGCCGACGCCGACAGCGGCTTCGTCCCCCGCGAGCCGGTCTATGTGATGCCCTATCTGTCCTGCGGCGAGTGCATCGCTTGCCGCCAGGGCAAGACCAACTGCTGCACCCGCATCCAGGTGCTGGGCGTGCACCGCGACGGCGCCTTCACCGAATTCATCAGCGTGCCGCAGGGCTTCGTCGGCAAGGCCGAAGGCATCACGCTGGACCAGGCCGCCATGCTGGAGTTCCTGGCCATCGGCGCCCATGCCGTGCGCCGCGGCGAGGTGCAGCCGGGCCAGCGCGTGCTGGTGGTCGGCGCGGGCCCCATCGGCCTGGGCGTCATGCTGTTCGCCAAGCTGCGCGGCGCCGTCGTGACGGCCATCGACGGCAGGCCCGACCGGCTGGCATTCGCCCGCGAGCACATCGGCGCTGACAGCGCTGTACCCTTGGGCGAAGGCGACGACGCCGAGCTGTCACGCCTGACCAACGGCGAGTTCTTCGACCTCGTCTTCGACGCCACCGGCAGCCGCCAGGCCATGGAGCGGGGCTTCCGCTTCATCGCCCACGGCGGGCGCTATGTGCTGGTGTCCATCGTGCAGGGCGAGCTGTCCTTCTCCGACCCCGAGTTCCACAAGCGCGAAGCCACACTGCTGGGCAGCCGCAACGCCACGACCGAGGACTTCGAGACCGTCATGCAGGCCATGCGCGACGGCCTCGTGCCCGACGCTGCCCTGGCCACCCACCGACTGGCCCTGGCCGACGTGCCCACCGGTTTCCCGAAGCTGCTGGACCCCGGCGAGGGTGTCATCAAGGCCCTGATCGAATGTTGAACGGCCACCCCATCCTGCAGTTCGGCACGAGCCGCTTCCTGCAGGCCCATGTGGACCTCTTCGTCAGCGAGGGCGAGGGCGCCCTGGGCGGCATCACCGTCGTGCAGGGCACCGACAACCCCGCCAGCACGCGCCGCGCCCAGGCCCTGGCCGACGGCTACGAGGTCGTCATCCGCGGCCTCAGCGCCGGTCGGCCCGTGGACCTGCGCAAGACCTGCCGCTCGGTGCGCGAGGTGCTGCACGCCCGCCACGACTGGGCCGCCCTGCGCGGGCGCGTGCGCGGCCCGGTGCAGCTCATCGTGTCCAACACGGGCGACAGCGGCTGGACACTGGCCGCCGAGGACGGTCCCGACCTGCTTGCCGGCCACGCCGCCGCGCCGGCCTCCTTTCCCGCCCGGCTGCTGGTGCTGCTGCATGACCGCTGGCAGGCCCAGCCCGCCGCCGAGTTCACCCTGCTGCCCTGCGAGCTAGTGACCCGCAACGGCGACGCGCTGCGCGACCTCGTCCTCGGCCTGGCAAGCGACTGGCGCTGCCCCCCGGCCTTCGTCGACTGGCTGAGCAGCCACGTGGTCTGGGCCAACTCGCTGGTGGACCGCATCGTCTCCGAGGCCCTGGAGCCGGCCGGCGCCGTGGCCGAGCCCTATGCGCTGTGGGCCATCGAGGTCCAGCCCGGGCTGCAGCTGCCCTGCCGGCATCCGGCCATCGTGCTGACGGATGACCTGGCCAGCCATGAGCGCCTCAAGCTCTTCCTGCTGAATCTCGGCCACACGCTGCTGGCCGAGCTGTGGTTGCGCGGCAGCCTGGCAGCCGACATGACAGTGCTGCAGGCCATGCACGAGCCGCGGCTGCGCCAGCCGCTGGAGCAGGCCTGGCAACAGGAAGTGCTGCCGGTATTCGACGCGCTGGGACAGGGCGAGGCCGCGCGCGCCTACCTGGTCGATCTGCGCGACCGCCTGCTCAACCCCTTCCTGGCCCACCTCCTGGCCGACATCGCGCAGAACCATGCGCAGAAGAAGCTGCGGCGGCTGCAGCCGGTGGTGGAGCTGGCGCAAAGCCTGCTGCCGGCCCTGGGCCAGCCCCTGCTGCGCGCCACGCTCGCCGCGCACTGAGAGGTTGAGAGGCTTTCAGCCATGCCCGCCCTGCACGCCAAAACGCCGCCGCTCGTCGTTGCAAATGCTCGCCATAGGCCGAGCTATGGCTGCGCCTTACGCCTAGATCGGCGGCGTTTTGACGCGCCTATCGAGCACGGCCGAAAACCTCTCAACCTCTGAGGAGAACCGAATGCAACGCATGGGCATGGTCATCGGCATCGCGCCGGAACGCATCGCCGAGTACAAACGCCTGCACGCCGCCGTCTGGCCCGCCGTGCTGGCCCGGCTGGCGCTGTCCAACATCCGCAACTACAGCATCTTCCTGCGCGAGCCCGAGAACCTGCTGTTCGGCTACTGGGAATACCACGGCAGCGACTACGACGCCGACATGGCCGCCATCGCCGCTGACCCCGAGACTCGCCGCTGGTGGACCTTCTGCGGCCCCTGCCAGCTGCCGCTGGAAAGCCGCGCGCCCGGCGAACACTGGGCATCGATGGAGAGCGTCTTCCATGTCGACTGAAGGCTTGCAGGCGCAGGCGCTGATCCAGCTCCACCCCCGTGACAAGGTCGCCGTGGCGTGCGTGGCAGTCGCCGCGGGCGCCGTCATCGCGCAGCCCGGCGGGCCGCTGGCCGTGCCCACCGCGATCCCGGCCGGCCACAAGATCGCGATCGTGCCCATCGCGGCCGGCGAGGTGGTGCTGAAGTACGGCCAGCCCATCGGCGTCGCCAGCCGCCCGATCGCGGCGGGTGAGCATGTCCATGTGCACAACGTCGAGATGGGGCAGGCCCTGCCGTCGCAGGCCATCGACGGCACGGCCTCGGCACCGTTGGCCCCCGGCAAGGCCGCCAGCTTCGAGGGCTATGTCCGCGCCGATGGCCGCGTCGGCACGCGCAACTACATCGGTGTGCTGTCCTCGGTGAACTGCTCGGCCAGCGTCTGCAAGGCCATCGCCCGTGCCTTCGAAGGCCCCGGCGCCCTGCCCGGTGTCGACGGCGTCGTCGCCATCACGCATGGCAGCGGCTGCGGCATGAGCGACGGTGAAGGCCTGGCCCTGCTGCGCCGCACGCTGCGCGGCTATGCCACGCACCCCAACTTCGCGGCCGTCCTCGTCATCGGACTAGGCTGCGAGGTCAACCAGGTCGACGCACTCCTCGACGGCCTGAAGACGGGAGGCCGCGTGCATGGCCTGACCATCCAGGTCGAAGGCGGCACGCGCGAGACCATTGAGCGCGGCCAGGCCCTGGTGCGCGAGCTGGCCGCCGAGGCCGCCCAGGCGAAACGCAGCACCATGCCCGCGGCCCATCTGGTCGTCGGCCTGCAATGCGGCGGCTCGGATGGCTACTCCGGCATCAGCGCCAACCCGGCGCTGGGCGCCGCCGTCGACCTGCTCGTGCGCCATGGCGGCACGGCCATCCTGTCGGAGACGCCGGAGATCTACGGTGCCGAGCACCTGCTGACCGCGCGCGCGACCTCTCCCGAGGTCGCCGGGAAGCTGCTGGCGCGGCTGCGCTGGTGGGAGGACTACGCCGCCCGCAACGGCGCCGAGCTGGACAACAACCCCTCGCCGGGCAACAAGGCCGGCGGCATCACGACCATCCTCGAGAAGTCGCTGGGCGCCGTCGCCAAGGCCGGCAGCAGCCCGCTGACCGACGTGCTCGGCTATGCCGAACCCGTGCGGGGCCACGGCCTGGTCTTCATGGACACGCCGGGCTATGACCCGGTGTCGGCCACCGGCCAGGTGGCCGGCGGCGCCACGCTGATCTGCTTCACCACCGGTCGCGGCTCCACCTACGGCTGCAAGCCCACGCCCTCGCTGAAGCTGGCCACCAACACGCCGCTGTTCGAGCGCATGAGCCTGGACATGGACTTCAACGCCGGCGGCATCGTCGACGGCACGCAGAGCGTCGCCGAGGCCGGCCAGGCCCTGTTCCGCCTGATGCTGGAGACCGCCTCCGGCAGGCCCACGCTGAGCGAGCAGCATGGCCTGGGCGACAACGAATTCGTGCCCTGGCAGCTGGGTGCGGTGATGTGAGACCGGCGGCGTCCCCGCGGGCGGGCGCAATGAGGATGCCCCCGTGTTCGATCCGCCGGTGAGCCGCGACCGCCACGTCGCTACACGGGCCGGCGTGGAGACAACTCCAGGCTCGTCACGAGGAAGCACTCCTGGCCCAGATAGGGCATGCGCACGGCGTTGAGGATGGCATCGCGCACGTCGCCTCCGGTGTGCCGTATTCGCGCGGGCAGATTGCTCACCCTGCCCTCGGCCGCCAGCACTTCGTAGAAGCGCTCCCTGTCCTCCGGCAGCATGCCGTAGGCATGGGAGGCGGTGGTCGATCCCAGCAGCGCGGCGCGATCCAGGCCGTAGAGCCGGCACAGCGCCTCGTTCACCTCGAGGATGCGGCGCTCCTGGATGGAGACGATGGCCATGGGCAGGGGGGCGCCGAAGAAGAGCGCGCTGAAGCGGTCCCGCCCGGCCGCGATCTCCTGTTGCGCCGCCTGCTGGGCGCGCCGGGCATCGATGTTGTCGAGGGCAAAGGACAGGTCGTCGCCCAGTTCGTCGAGCAGCTTGAGCAGCTCGTCGTCGAAGAAGCCGGCCTGGTCCGCACAGAGCATGAGGACGGCGCTCACCTCGCCGGCTCGCCGCAGCGGAATCCAGGCGATGGCGCGCACGCCCTGGGCCACCGCCTCGCTGCGCCAGCGGCCGGCCAGGGGGTCCAGCACATAGTCGTTGCTGACGAAGCGGCAGCCCTCGCGCAGGACGCGTGCCGTGTAGCTGGCCTGGACCTCGGGCGTCGCCAGGTCAAGGGGGTCGGGAACGTTCTCCAGCACCTGGGCGGCGGGCCCGGCGGTGGCGCCGCGACGCGCCAATGTGCCGTCACGAAGATAGACGCAGGCCAGTACCGCATGGCCGGTCTGCACGCAGAGCTGGCAGGCCTCGCGCCAGAGCGAGGCCTCGTCCTCGATGCGCAGCACGGCGCGGTTGGCGCGCGACAGCGTCAGCAGGAAGCTGGACAGGCGCTCCGCGCGGGCGCGGGCTGCCAGGCCCGCACGCCGCTGCCGCAACAACTGCCACAGCAGGCCGGTGAAACCTGCCGCAGCGACGAGCGCAGCCAGCGCGCCGACCATATCCCCTCCTCGCCCAAGTCCTTCGACCGATGCCTGCGCATTCTGGCCTCATGGATGGCGCCGCGGGCACCCATCAACGCGGAAGCTGTTCTATCGCTTGCCGCCAGCGCTGTCGCCGGGCGGCTGCGCGGCCGATTTCTGCTGCTCCTTGATGAAGGCTGCCGCGGACTCCAGGCCGGAGCTGAGTTCGACCTTCTGCAACACGCCTGCCTTGTCGACGGTCCACTCCTTGACCGCCGCGTCTGGCGACGAATCACGGCGCATCTCGGCCAGGATGTCGCCGCGGGTCACGCCCGTTTCCAGGCGGCTGCGCCACTGCTTCGCCCATCGTGCCGTGGGCGGATCGTTGACGTCGCGCGCCAGCGTGCCGAGCGCCCGGTAGGCGTCGTCCGCCTTGCCGGCATAGGCGTAGGCCAGCGCCGCGGACCCGGCGAGCGGGTTGACCTCGCGGGCTGTCTGCCAGGCGGCAATGACGCCCTGCAGCGCCGCGTCGTCCGGCGTGTCCGAGGCCGCCACTTCGGCCTTGAAGAAGGCGAAGGCCGCTTCCGGCGATTGGGGATCCAGGCCACGCGCGCGTTGCAGTTGTTGCTGCGCAGCCTGGAGATGCGCCCGCCGCGCATCGCCCTCGCTGCGCGCGGCCAGCCGCAGGTGGGCCACGCCGGCCAGGTAGCGCGCTTCGAAGCTGGCGTCGTCGTCCCGCAGGTCGGCTTCCAGCCGGGCAAGCCCCTGCTGCGGATCGCCCCAGTCGATCTGCGCGCGGCTCCAGGCGAGGCGCGCCTGCGTGTCGTCCGGGAAACGGGCGGCCAGAGCGGCGACCTTCTTCAGCAGCGCCTCGCCGGCCTGTCGGTCCGGGCAGGACTTGAGCGCGGCATTCGCCAGCACGAACTCGCCCGCCGCGCGCGGCAGCGTGCGAAAGCTCACCTGGGCGGCCGGAAGGGCCTGGGGCACGCCCCGCAGGACCGCCATGCCATGCTGGCCGTAGCGCCACATGACGCGCCCGAGGTCGGCGGTCTTCATGCCGAAGGCGCGTTCGAACGCCGCCGTCGGTGAAGCGCCTTCGCCGACGAGCCCGAGATAGCGGCTCAGCGGCTTGCGCTTGTCGTCCGACGACAGCAGATAGTGCGTCAGCAACCAGGACTTGGCTTCAAACTCGAGACGCGCACCGGCATCCCCGCCGTAGCCATGCGCGTTGGCCAGCCTGTGCTCCAGCACGTCTTCCCATTCCAGGCTGTAGCGTCGGCCGCCATCCAGGAACCTCAGATAGCCGGCGACCTCCCTCGGCACCCGCCCCAACACCATCTGCTGCTCGGAAAACCGCACGCTGGAGAAGTACTGGGCGAAGCCGTCGATGAACCACGCAGGGGCGCGGATGTCGGTGTGGCGATAGAGGAAGTGCCGCGCATACGCCTCGAAGACATAGGTCAGCGTGTCGTTCAGCGCCGACTTTTCCACCTGCTCGTCGCTCAGGCCGGCGATGCGTTCCAGATGGACGCCGAAGCCCTGCACGCCGGCGCTGCAGCTGCTGTACAGGCCGATGGCATCGGCCGGCATGCCGTCGGCGACCTCGCGCAGGCCCGAGAGACTGGCGTGGAAGTAGAGCCTCAGCTTGGGTTGCTGCGGCCCGGCCTCGATGACGGGCTGGGTGTAGACGCGCAGCAGATGGTCGAGCTTCTCCAGGTTGTCCAGCAGCGCGGCGACGTCTTCCTCCCGCGCGTCGGAATACACGACCAGGTGCTGGCTCTCGGCACGGAACCACCGGGAGACCTCGGCCTTCCTGCCCGCCACCTCTACGCGCTCCAGGTTCGCCGGGCCGGGTTGCTGAGCCATGGTGGCGCCTGCCGAAAGCAGGCACAAGGCGGCGAGTGCATTCGCCCAGAGGCGGTCAGGCATGAAACATCCTTCAGCGGAACAGGCGCTGCGAAAAATGGAAGAGGTTCTCGGCCCAGCTCTCGCGGTCGTGGCCGGACTCGTCCACGTTCCACAGGTGCGGGATGCCGGCGTCCTTCAGCGCGCGGTGCACGGCCTGCGAGACGCTGATGAGGCCGTCCCTGCTGCCACAGGACAGGTAGAGCAGTGCCAGCTGGCGCCTGGCGGCTGCCGGGTCGGGCAGCAGTTCGGCCGCCGGCCGGGTGTTGGGCGCCGACGAGAAGCCGCCGACCGAGGCGAAGACGTCGAGGTGGGCCAGGCCGAAGTTCAGCGCCTGGCCGCCGCCCATCGACAGCCCGGCCAGGGCACGGTGCCGCGCGGCGGTGAGGGTCGAATACCTCGACTCGACGGCCGGGATCAGGAAGTCCAGCAGATCGCGCTCGAACTTCGCGAACCCGGCGGCGTTCTCCGCCGTGAAGACGCGCTCGGGCGGCGGCGGGCCGTCGTCCGGCAGCGCGCGGCCATTGGGCATGACGACGATCATCGGCAAGGCCTTGCCATCGGCGATGAGGTTGTCCAGCACGGCCGACGCGCGCACGTAGCCGCGCCACTCGTCCTGGTTGCCGCCGATGCCGTGCAGCAGATAGAGCACCGGATAGCGCCGCTGCGTCGAATAGCCCGGCGGCAGGTAGACGACGGCCTTGCGGCGCGTGCCGGTGACCTCCGAGGCGTAGCTGAATTCCTCGATGCGCCCCGCTGCCACGCCGGCCCGCGGGTCGGCGAAGCCGGCGGGCGGCGCCGGGAAGGCGCGCACATCGTCCGGCGCGAGCGTGACCGAGCGGGCGAAGTTGGCGCGGGCGCGGTCCGGGGTGACGGTCTCCACGCCCTGCGCCAGCGAGACGGCGGCGAGGGTCAAGAGGGCGGTGGCGGCCAGGGTCTTGGTGATGGGCATGCTTGATCGGGTGGACAGCGGGTTCATCGGACTACCCGCCCAGAACCTGGCGCAGCGTGCGCTGGTGCAGGGGCATGAGCTCCACGGATGCGGCGATGGCGTTGCGGCGCCCGAGCAGGGCCAGGCGCGCGCGCTCGGGCGGAATCTCGGCGATGACCGGGTCCTCACGCTCGGGCCAGTGGTCCATGCCGGCATGGATGGCCAGCCAGCTGTTTCCGTCGGCGCATTCCTCGTCATACTCGTGCAGCACGCCATAGCGGCGCCACAGCTCGAGCTTGAAGGCCAGCGTGTCGGGCAGATCCATGCTCGACACGTGGCGCCACAGCTCGCTGTCGCGGCGGCGGGTCAGGCAGTAGTGCTGGATGATGAAGTCGCGGGTGCGCTCGAAGCGGCGCGTGGAGCCGGTATTGAAGCCGGCGCGATCGTTCTCGTTCAGCGGCCGGCCGGCCAGCAAGGCCGCCATCAGCCGGCCGATGCCGTCCTGGATGAGGTAGATGCTGGTGGATTCCAGCGGCTCCAGGAAGCCCGACGACAGGCCGATGGCCACGACGTTGTGGACCCACAGGCGCTGGCGGTGGCCGGTGGTGAAGCGCAGCAGGCGCGGCTCGGCCAGCGGCTTGCCGTCCAGGCGCGCCAGCAGCTGCTCGCGCGCGCGCTCCACGTCGACGAAGCGGCTGGAGAAGACATGGCCATGGCCGGTGCGGTTCTGCAGCGGGATGCGCCAGGCCCAGCCGCCTTCCAGTGCCGTGGCCGAAGTGTAGGGCGGGAGCTCCTCGCCGCTGCGCTCGCAGGGGCAAGCCCAGGCCGCATCGACGGGCAGCCAGTGGCTGAAGTCGACGAAGGGCTCGGCCAGCGCACCGCCCAGCAGCAGGGAGCGGAAGCCCGAGCAGTCGATGAAGAGGTCGCCCTCGATGCGGCGGCCGTCGGCCAATTGCAGGGCGGCCACCCCGCCATCGGCGCGGCGCACCACGTCGGCGACGTGGCCCGGCGTGTGGCGGGCGCCGCGCTGGGTCGCCAGCTTGCGCAGGAAGGCCGCATACTGCACTGCGTCGAAGTGGTAGGCGTAACGGAACTGCGACTGCTCCTCGGGCAGCGCGAAGCGGCCCTTCATCGCCATCACCGTGGGCATGCAATGCAGGCCCAGCGGGCCGTCCTGCTTCATGCGGCGGTACTGGCCCCACAGCGCCTGCGAGCCGCTGAGCGTGCCCAGCGGCCCGAAGGTGTGGAAGTAGTCCTGGCCGATTTCGAGCCAGTCGCGGAAGCGGATGCCGAGCTTGAAGCTGCCGTGGGTGGCGCGCAGGAACTCGGCTTCAGCTATGCCCAGGGACTGGTTGTAGTTGCGGATGGACGGCAGGGTCGCCTCGCCGACGCCGATGATGCCGACGTCCTCGGCCTCGACCAGCTCGACGGTGGCCCTGCCCTTCAGGCCGGTGGCCAGCACGGCGGCCGTCATCCAGCCGGCGCTGCCGCCACCCACGACGACGATGCGATCGAACTTCATCGGCCCAGCACCTGCTGGAGCAGGCGGTGGTGCGGCGGCATGCGCTCGACCGAGGCGGCGATGGCGTCACGCCGGCCACGCAGCACGGACGCGGCGAACTCCGGCACGACCTCCGAGAAGACCGGGTCGTCGCGCTCGGGCCAGTGCTCCATGCCGGCATGGATGGCCAGCCAGCTGGTGGCGTCGAAGCCCTCCTCGTCGTACTCGTGCAGCACGCCGTAACGCCGCCACAGTTCCATGCGGAAGCTCAGCGTCTCGGGCAGTTCCATCGACGACACATGGCGCCACAGCTCGCTGTCGCGGCGGCGGGTCAGGCAGTAATGCAGGATGATGAAGTCGCGGATGCGCGAGAAGCGCCGCACGGCGCCTTCGTTGAACAGCGCGCGGTCGTCCTCGTTCAGCGGCCGTCCGGCGGTCAGCAGCGTCATCAGGCGGCCGATGGCGTCCTGCACCAGATAGATGCTGGTGGACTCCAGCGGCTCCAGGAAGCCGGAGGACAGGCCGACGGCGATGACGTTGTTGACCCAGAAGCGCTCGCGGTGGCCGGTGGTGAAGCGCAGCAGGCGCGGCTCGGCGAGGGGCTTGCCGTCGAGCCGGGCCAGCAATTGATCCCGCGCGCGGTCCACGTCGATGAAGCGGCTGGAGAAGACATGACCGTGGCCCGTGCGGTTCTGCAGCGGGATGCGCCAGGCCCAGCCCCCCTCCAGCGCCGTGGCCCGGGTATAGGGCGTGAGTTCCTCGCCGACCCGCTCGGTCGGGCAGGCCCAGGCGCCATCGGCGGGCAGCCAGCGGCTGAAGTCGACGAAGGGCTCGCCCAGCGCGCCCCCCAGCAGCAGCGAGCGGAAACCCGAGCAGTCGATGAAGAGGTCGCCCTCGATGCGCCGGCCGTCGTCCAACTGCAGCGCGGCCACGCCACCATCAGCGCGCCGCGACACGTCGACGATGCGCCCCAGCGTGTGGCGGGCGCGGCGCTGCACTGCCAGCTTGCGCAGGAAGGCCGCGTACTGCACCGCGTCGAAGTGATAGGCGTACTTGAACTCGGCCTGCTCCGACGGCAGCACGAAGCGGCCCTTCATCGCCATCACGGTCGGCACGCATTGCAGGCCCAGCGGTTCGGCCAGCCCCGTGCGGCGGTGCTGGGCCCACAGAGTCTGGGAGCCGAAGAGGTTGCCGAAGTGGCCGAAGGTGTGGAAGTAGTCCCGCCCCAGCTCCAGCCAGTCGCAGAAATGGATGCCGAGCTTGTAGGTCCCGGTGGTGGCGCGCAGGAACTCGACCTCGTCGATGCCGATCACCTGGTTGTAGTTGCGGATGGACGGGAAGGTCGCCTCGCCGACGCCGATGATGCCGATCTCCTCGGACTCGACAACTTCGACCGTGGCCCTGCCTTTCAGCCCCGTGACCAGGGCAGCCGCCGTCATCCAGCCGGCACTGCCGCCGCCGACGACCACGATGCGCTCGTACTTCTGCGACATGACTTTGCTTTCCATCCAGGAGGGGCGCTTGGCCTTCAGCGGACGCTGCCCATGAAGACACCGCGTCCGCGGGTGCCGACATAGACGGTACCGTGTTCCAGCGGGTCGGCGGCCAGCGAGACGATGCCGGCGAATTGCCGGCCCGCGCCGTCGATGCGTTGGAAGCTCGCCCCCGCATCGTCGGAGCGGAACAGGCCGGTGACCTCTTCGCCCTTGGACATCAGGCACCGGCCGGCCAGAAAGACGCTGGGATAGGCCGCGCCGGGCGCCGCCTTGCCCAATGCCAGCCTCTCGGCGCTGGCGACGCGCTTGATCGTGCGTGGCCGCTCGTCGATGCCGCCCACGCGCACCAGTGCATCGGGCAGGCCGATCCAGAGGTCGCGCGGCGCCCCCGGTGCGCTGACGATGAAGCCGCGCTGCCATGACGGGTTCAGCTCGGGCAGGCCCTTGAGGCTGACCGCGAAGCTCTGGCCCGCGTCGACGCTCACCAGCACCTGGCCGCGCGTGAAGTCGAAGACGTAGAACACGCCCTCGGCATTCTTCTCCGCCACCGGCACCAGCTCCGCGTCGCGCGTCTCGGGCCAGCCCTTGCACGGCCGCCAGCTGCGGCCGCGGTCGAGCGACACCATGGCCGGCTGGCGCGGCGGCGCCCACACCAGGCTGCCGCCCTTGGCGGACACCGCGACGTGGCCGCCCCGCGCATCCTTGACGAGGCTCTGCACGCCAAACGGCGTCCAGCTCGCGCCGCCGTCGATCGACACGGCACCGCCACTGCCGCCGTCGACCGTGCGCGCGGCGATCTGCGGCGCCGCCCAGGCGGTGTCGATGCTCGGGCTGGCATCGCGGCAGGGACGGAACAGCCCGGCGTCGGGCGCCTTGCCGGCTTCTTCCCAGGCGCCGCCACCCAAGCCTCGCCCCAGGCCGGCGAACAGCATGACGCCACCGGTGGGGCTGTGCAACGCGAGCGCCTGTGCCTGCTCGATCTGCGCCACGTCGAAGCGCCACTGCACGCGCTCGCCGGGGCGCTGCAGCGCGCCAAGGCTGGCGGTGGACCAGAGCCCGTACTCGGTGCCATAGACCAGGCGCTCGGTATCGGCCGGATCGAAACGCGCGTCGGCGATCTGGTGGCCGAGGCCTTGCGAGCCGGCCAAGCGCGCGGCCAGCCAGGGATGGCTGCCGGTGTCGTGCACCGAGCGCGCCGACAGCGCGGCCCATTGGGCGCCGCCGTCGTCGGACAGATAGAGCTCGTCGCCGGCACCGTCCCAGCTCTCCAGCAGCATCGAGGTGAGGATGCGGCCCCTGGCATCGACGTCGACCGCGCCATAGGCGAAGGGCCGGCCCTGCGGCCGGTTCGGCGTGATGTCGGCCCAGGCGCCGGCGGGGCTGCGCTTCCAGAGGCTGCCGCCGCGCAGGCCGCCCGGGTTGGGCGGCCAGTCGCCACCGGAGGCGAAGCTGACGACGAGGCTGCCGTCGGGCGCGAACGCGGCACGCTGCGGCACTTGCGCCGGTGCGCCTTCCTCGCGCTTGAAGCTGGCGCCGCCGTCACGGGTGAGATACAGGCCGGGCTTGTCGACGGCCCCGGCGTAGAAGACCTTGCCTGCGCCGGCCGGGTCGAACAGCACCAGCGAGACATGATTCGCCGGCAGGCCGAGGGCACTGAACTTCGCGCCACCGTCGCTGCTCTTGAGCAAGCCGTCGCGCGTGGTGCCCAGCAGCAGCACGCGGCCGTCGCTCAGGTCCACCTGCAGGCGCTCGCCGCTGCCGCGGCCACCTTCGCCGCCGCCGAGGCGGAAGGGCTGCTCGTTCACCGTCCAGCTCCTGCCGCCGTCGGCCGACGCCAGCAGCGCCGCCTTGCGGCTCCATTCCCCGGTGCTGTCGCCACAGGCGAGGAAGACGCGCTGCGGATCACGCGGATCCAGGGCGATCGCGAGGACGCTCGTCAGGTCGGCGTCGTTGCCGCCGAGGTGATCGAGCAATGGCTGCCAGGGCTGGCCGTGGCCGTCGCGGCGGTAGGCACCGCCACGCTCGGAACGCAGATAGGCCAGGCCAGGCTGGCGCGGGTGCAGCACGATGCCGCTGACGAAGCCGCCGCCGCCGAAAGGCAGGTTGTGCCAGGCCTGGGACCGAGGTTCGGCGGACGTAGCGAGCGCTCGGCCTCCCGTGGCCGCAAGCGCCAGTGCCGCGCCGGAAGAGGACAGCAGCGCGCGACGATTGATGATCATGTAGCCTCCCCGTTGAGACGAAAGCGGCCGGCCGCAGAGGATGCGGCCGGCCAACTTGACGAGCCGGGGCTCGCGCCCCTGCCTTGCGTCAGAACCCGTAGCTGCCCGACAGGTTGTAGCTGCGACCAGGGAAGGACCAAGACGTATCCATAAACCCAGGGGTTTGCTGGTTGGTGCGGCGCACGATCACGTTGTTCAGGTTCGTCACGCTCAGGGAGAGGTTGAACCGGTCCGAGAAGCTGTACGACACGCCACCATCCCACTGGCCGAACGCCTCCTGGTATTGAGGCAGCCCCCACCACGTGTCCTGGCAGACGCCGCCATGGCAGGCCGTCTGGCGCGCGGGATCGGCACTCGTGCCGTTATTACCGCTCGGGCCACCATTGTTGGCAAGATTCTTCAGCACCCGAGTCGTCCAGTTGTAGGCCAGACGGGCGGAGAAGCCGTAGCGGTCATAGCGCAATGCGAAATTGGCAGCGTTCTTCACCAGCCCCGGCACCGGCAGGGAACCCAGGGGCTTACCGTTGGTGTCGCAACCGTAGGCCTTGATCGCATCATCAGTGAGCGTGTTGTAGGCGGGGCAGTAAGGCGACTGGGAATCGCGGTAGAACTTCTGCGTGCTGCCGATGTAGGCGTAGTTGGCCGATACGCCGAAGCCCTTGGCCCAGTCCGGCAACACGTCCTTCAGCGCATCGAAGTGGTCGAGGTAGGTCTCGGCATTCAACTCGATGCCTTTCAGTTTGGCGCTGGCGGCGTTGCGAGGACCGGTGATGAGGAAGGTCTGCGGGTTGCCTGCCAGGCTGTTGTACGTGCGCGTGTAGGTGGAGTTGTAGACCAGGTCCTTGACGTCTTTGTAGAAGAACGTCGCCGTGAGCGTCTGGCCGCTGCGCGGATACCACTCGAAGGCAAGGTCGAGGTTGTTCGACTGCAGGGGCTTCAGTTTCGCGTTGCCCGTGTTCTGGCCCGTGTACGTGACCAGATGGTTGACGGTGTCGATGTTCTGCTGCAGCGTCACCGCTTCTTGCACTTGGCCGAACCCAGGGCGATAGATGCTCTTCGCCAAGCCGATGCGTCCCAGGAGCTTGTTGTCGCCGGTCAGGTTGAACTTCAAGTTCATCGACGGCAGCGCGTCGAACTGGCTCGCGGTGACATCCAGCGGATCATTGACATTGCCGAATTGCGGGACGTCCGCAGGCGTGGTGCTGTCGTACTTGTGGGTGAACGCCGTGAAGCCATGCGAAGCGCGGCCGGTGTAAACCAGACGAACACCGACGTTGCCGTCCATCGGCACCCGCCAGTCGTCGAAGCCGAATCGCAAGTTGCCATAGGCCGAGTACGTACGCTCGGTCACGTTACTGATCTTGAACGGGTTGATCCCGTAATACAGGTTGGTGTCGAACGTGTAGTCCGTCGCGTTGGGATCGCACGTCGGAACCGTTGCCGTGTTGGTGGGGTTGCTCTTGTTCCAGTCACTGGCCCACTTCTGCGAGTCCAGGCATTGCTGGAAGCGCACAGTGTGAAGCAGCTTCGCGTAGGTGGCGGGGTCCTTGATGGCCGCGTAGGTTGGGAAGACCACGCTGGGGGGCTGGTTGCCGCCGTAGGGCGTGTAGTTGTAGACCTCCGTCGCAGCGGCCCCGCCGTAGCGCGGATCGCTCAGGTAGCCGAAATTGGCGCGCGATTGCCACGAGTTGTTGGGGTCGGCGGTCATGATGTTGGGCAGCTTGCCAGCCACGCCCGTCTGGCGCACCTGCCAGGGAACGGCGATCGATTGCCAGCCCACGCTCGCGCTTGAATCCTGGGTCTGGCCGCCATAGACCGCCTGTTCGCGCGTCGAGTTCCGAAGCGTGGCGCGGACACCGACGGTGAAGTCGCGCAGCACTGGATGGTCGAAGGAGTGCTTCACGTCCGCCTTCCAGGCGAACAGGTCGGCATCACCCTTGAGCCGTTGGGGCATCACCGACAGCCAATAGTAGTTGCCGGGATCGGCCAGGAAGTCACGCGTTTTCTGGTCGAAGCCCATCTGCACCGGCGCGTTGCCATTGGTCGCGATGTCCATGCTGGGCATGAAGGTGGCCGTCTGCACTTCCTCGCCCGTGGTCCGGAAATTCGACTTCACGTACTGCAGATCATTCTGGACGGCCCAACGGTCGTTGATGCTCCACTTGAAATTCCAGGCCAGCTCGTTGGTGGTGGTGCGGTGCTCGGTGAACGCGCGGCTGGTGCCCATGCTCAAGCCACCGTCGGCGAACTGGTTCGCACCCTTGCCGGCGTACCCCCAATTGATGGTGCCGTCGGGATACTTTGGCAGGTACAAGGGATAGCTGAAGTGCCCCGACACCAGGACGCCATGGTTATCGACCACAGGGTTGCCGACGGTGACGCCGTACGGCGACGCGTTGTAGTTCGGGTCGCCGAAGCTGGGGTAGATGTTGGAGCCGATGTTCTGCTGCGTGCTCTTGGACACGAAAGCCGTCAGGGACGACTCCATGCCCTTGTTTTTCCACTGCAGCGCGCCGTAAAAGCCCTTGCGGTCCGTGGTCCCGACGTTCTGGCCCCAATCTGCCGCACCCGGGACCCACACGGTTTCGCCGACGTGGCCGGTGATGTCGGTGCGGCGGAAATAGGGCTGCAGGTCCAGGTGCTGCTGCTCATAGGTCGAGTGGTTCAACGCCACATCCACCAGCGCGCCCAGGCGACCGTAATCCGTGTCCCACCTGGTCGAATAGAGCGCGGAGACCGTCGGCGCGGTCTTCTTTGTCTTCTGCTCGTAGTTGCTGCCGAAGCTGACGGTGCCTTTGGTGCCGTTGAAGTCGAAAGGCAGGTGGGTGCGCAGGTCCACTTGGCCCGAGACACCACCTTCGATCCTCTCAGCCGATGGGTTCTTGTAGACGTCCACGGCCGCCATCAGCTCGGACGGCACCGCGCTCCAGCTCAGGTCACGGCCGGGCCAACCTGCCGAGAAGACCTCACGGCCATTGAGGGTGGACGACCCCCAGGACAGACCCCGCACATTGATGCGGTCGTCACTGCCGTCCGAGAAGTGCGTGGGGTCGTTGTTGGTGGAACGCACACGCTCGACGGTCACGCCGACGATGCGCTGCAGCACTTCGGTGATGGACTTGTCGGGCAGCTTGCCCGCTTCATCGGCAACGATCGAGTCGACGATCTCTTCTGAGTTCTGCTTGCGTTTAATCGCAGTTTGAAGCGCGGCGCGCGTGCCCTTCACGACGACCGTGTCCAGCGTCGTGGGCGTGCTGTCGGGCGCCGTCTGCGCCAGCACGGCACCGCCGGCACTCAAGAGAGCGAGGTGTATTACACCGCGATAGATCGCAGTGGTCTGAAATTGTTTCTTCATCAGGTGTCTCCGAATTCCTTGAATGTCTTGGCAACGCTCTGGACCGGCGCCGGCCGAAAGCGCGCTGGCATCGCTGGCATTGCATCCGGGGGCACGCATGGGACCGCGGGGCGCCCTCACGGGGCAAGCCATCGTCTGTCAGTCCCGGCGCGCGACCCTGCTGCGCCAGAGGTGGGTTACTGGATGGTGATCGCCCCGGAAATCGAGATGGAAGATGAATAGAAAGCCGGGCCGGGCTGGGTATCGTTGGGCTCGAAGAGCTTCAACCGCATGCGGACGATGTTCGAGGACCCCAACAAGGTCGCAGCCGATGTGCGCGCAGCTTTGAAACCATCGAGGGCCGTATTGAAGGCGGCGATGTTCGTAGGGCTGCCGGTTGTATCCCAGGGGTCGGGCAGCTTGCGGATGTCGTTGTCCACCGAAGCTGCGGTCACGCCGGCGAGGCCGCAGTTGTTCGTGACGGCAAAGTTGTTCAGAGGGACGTTGTAGGCCACCGAGCCTGCCGCCCGCGGCCAGACCAGCGTAGAGAGCTCAACATTGCAGCCCCCACTGCTCTTGCCCAAGTCGAGGTAGACGACGATGGCCTTGCCTGCAGCGTACAACCCCTGCGGAATCCCCATCGTGAAGCCCAGGGCCGTCTCGGTCGTGACCTGGAGGCCGCCGGTCGTGTCGCCCCCCGAAGCAAACGCGGTAATGCCAGGCGCGAAGATGTCGATCTCGTTCAAGCCCGTGTGCCAGCCGGTTGGGAAGTTGGCTTTCGGCACCTCGAGCGCCGACGTCAACGTCTTGCCGTCGGCCGAGACGGTGTGATAGCACCAGTCAGGCCGATCGCTGCCGCACCAGGTCCAGCCCGAGTTCAGCGTGCTGTCCCAGGGGTTGACAGCGACGCCACCCCCTTGCGCCGTGCTCAGGTTGCTCGCAGAGCCCGCCCCCGTACCTGTCGCGACATTGAAACCGTCCACCAACACCAGCGGGTCGACCGCCACGAACTTTTGCACCGACAGAGGCGCATAGTTGTCATTGCCAGCCTGGGTGGCCGTCACCGCGCAAGTTCCCTTACCCAGCAGCTTGAGCTGGCCGCCGGAAATGGAACACTTGGCCGGCGTATCGGCGGTGAAGGTCACCGGAAGCCCTGAATCCGACGTCGCACTGAGCGTGACGGAAGCGGTCTTTGCACTCAGCACGTAGTCTGGCGGTGCAAAGGTGATCACTTGGGGGTGCTTCAGCACGTTGAACAACTGGCTCATGTCGTCGGCCGCCGCCCAGCGCTTGCCATCCGCCGTGGTGCCGCCCGCCTGGCTCGCGGTGTAGGAGCATTCGCCCGCAGACACCAAGGTGAGCTGATCACCGGATACCGTGCAGGTGGCCGGGGTGTTGGACTTGTACGTGACTGGCAGCCCGGACGTGGTCGTCGCCTTGAGCATCACCGGCCCAGCCAACAATGTCGCCCCACCCGGATACGAGAGGGTGATGCTTTGCATCAGGCCACCCGACGTAACCCCGCCCCCGCCGCCACAGGCGGCCAAAATCGCGCATGTCGCCAATAGCGACAGTTTCCGGCCATGCCGAAGCGTCTTCCGCATCACTTTCCGTCTCCTCGTTTTGAATGTCTCGCCGGCCCTTTTCGGCACCGGAGCCCGCCCAGCATGTCTGGCGACACCTGAACTTTGGTCTGACCAAAAATATATAACTGGCCTGACCGGAACGCACTAGGGCAAACTCCTGGTCTGACCAAATAGCCGCGCATGGAGACTTGCTTGACCAAAGCTTTGAGGAAGATCGTCATCGTCGGCGGGGGCAGCGCCGGCTGGATCACCGCCGCGCCGCTGGCGCGCATGCTGTGCAGGCCCGGTCAGCCGGAACACTGCGAGGTGACGCTGGTCGAGTCGACCGAAATCGGCACCGTCGGCGTGGGCGAGGCCACACTGCCGACCATCAGCTTCTACAACCAGCTGCTCGGCATCGATGAAGCGGACTTCGTCCGCAAGACGAAGGCGAGCTTCAAGCTGGGCATTGAGTTCCGCGACTGGGGTCGCGTGGGCCACCAGTTCTTCCACGGTTTCGGCGGTTTCGGGCCCGCCATTCACAACCGGCCGCTGTGGGCCTACTGGCTGCGGCTGCGGCAGCTGGACCCGAGCCTGCCCTCCTACGAGGAATGGTCGACCGCGACGATGATGGCGCGCAGCCAGCGTTTCATGCCGCCACAACCCGGTGAACCGTCGCCGACCAACGCCTTCGACTACGCCTACCACTTCGACGCATCGCTGTACGGCGCCTACCTGCGCGACCTTGCTGTCCACCACGGAGCCCAACGCGTCGAAGGCACCATCGTGCGCGTGGAGACTTCAGAGCAGAACGGCTTCGTCACGGCTGTTCACCTGAGCGATGGGCGGCGCATCGAAGGCGAGCTTTTCATCGACTGCTCGGGATTCCGGGCGCTGCTGATCGGCGGCGCGTTGAACTCCCCCTACGAGGACTGGAGCCACTGGCTTCCCTGCGACCGCGCCCTTGCCGTTCCCTGCGCACGCGTCGATCCAATGACGCCTTTCACCACGTCGACCGCGCGCAGCGCAGGCTGGCAATGGCGCATCCCGCTGCAGCACCGCACCGGCAACGGCCTGGTCTACTGCAGCAGCCACCTTGGCGACGACGAGGCCGCGGATCTGCTGCTGAGCAATCTTGACGGACAGGCCCTGGACGAGCCTCGCCAGCAGCGTTTCGTCACCGGCCGGCGCAAGCTGGGCTGGGTGAAGAACGTCGTCGCTATCGGCCTGTCGTCAGGATTCCTGGAACCTCTGGAATCCACCAGCATCCAGCTGATCATGGACGGCGTCAGCCGACTGACGCACATGTTGCCGGACAGGGACTTTGCCCCAAAGTTGGCTGACGAGTTCAACCGCCAGATGGCCTATCGCTACGAGTCGGTGCGCGACTTCATCATCCTGCACTACAAGCTCGGCGAGCGTCGGGATAGCAAGTTCTGGCGCCAATGCGCCGCCATGGACATCCCCGATGGCCTGGCTCACCAGATCGAGTTGTTCAAGCAAGCCGGGCGGGTGACCATCCTGGAACCGGAAGGCTTTCTGGAACCTTCCTGGGCCTCGCTGTTCCTGGGTCTGGGAGTTTTGCCCGAGCGGCATGATCCCTACATCGACCTGGTGGACATTGAACAGATCAGGCGGCACATGTGGGGCGTGCGGGACTCCATCCGTCGGGCGGTGGGACATATGCCCACCCATACCGAATTCGTTGCCAAGGTGGCGGGCGTTCAGGCTGCCTGATGGATGCGGCAGCGGGGCCGCGCGGCATCAGGGGCTGACGGCGCCATTGACCACCATCTCGATGGGCTCACCGACCCAGCGTCCGTGAGAGGCCTGCAGATGGCTGCTGAGCGCAGCCGCTGCCACCTGGGGATTGCGCGCTTCCAGCGCGCGGTAGATGGCTTCGTGCTCGCCGAGTGCCACTTGCCAGGCCTGCTGCGTGGCTTCGGCTTCGCCGCTCATGCGCGATGCGATCGGGCCGTGGCGGCCGTCGAAAAGAGCGCCCACCATGTCCACCAACACGGGATTGCCGGCCATCTCGGCGATGCAGATGTGAAAGCGCCGGTCCGCCTCGATCGGCTTGCTGCCGCGTGCGTGTTCGGCGCGCATCGCAGCCAACGCCGCCTCCAATCGCTGCAGACCCTCCTTGGTCACGCGGGCTGCCGCCAACATGATGACGGCACCCTCCAGTACCGCGCGCGCCTGCATCAGCTCGGCCGGGCTGTCGCCAAGCGAAGGCGTTGCGCCGCCGCTTCCTGCGGGTGGCGCGCAAACATAGACGCCCGATCCACCGCGGATCTCGACGCGGCCGTCAATCTCCAACGCAATCAGCGCTTCGCGCAGGGAGGGACGCGAGACGCCCAGCTTCGCCGCAAGCTCCCGCTCCGCGAGCAGGCGTGTCCCTGGCCCAGCCCCCTCCTCTTCGATGAGCGCGCGGATGCGGTCGGCGACCAGTTGGTACTGGCGACGGCCTTCTCCGCCGCGGTGCTGTTGATTGGACATGATGCTCGAACTTCCTCGTGCCTTGCGCGGGCTCGGCGATCAGCCCAGATGCCAGCGACGCGAACGCGCCTGGCTGTCGCCGCCTTCAGCCGCCCATCCGGCGCGCTTCGCCGCCTATGAGCCGCCGACAGCCGCCTTGGCGGCGGCTTCGGCCGGCTCGCCGATCCACCGCCCGTGCGAGGCCAGCAAATGGCTGCACATCGCAGCAGCGGCGGCTTGCGGATTGCGCGCCTCCAACGCGCGATAGATGGCCTCGTGCTCGCCTACGGCGGCCTGCCAGGTTTGGGTCGATTCGACCTGGCCGCTCATGCGCGCGGCGATGGGGCCATGGCGCCCATCGAACAGCGTCCCAACCATGTCCACCAATATGGAGTTGCCTGCCATCTCGGCAATGCTCAGATGAAAGCGCCGATCCGCATCTACCGGCTTGCGGCCACTGGCATGGTCCTCGCGCATTGCAGCGAGGGCCTCGTCGATACGCTGCAGACCGGCCTTGGTCACGCGAGCAGCCGCCAACGTGATGACGGCACTTTCCAGCACGACACGTGCCTGCATCAATTCGGCCGGGCTCTCGCCAAGCGTCGAGGTGGCCGCATCGCCCGCGCCCGCCGGTGCGTCGCAAACGTAGACACCGGACCCGCCACGGATTTCGACCCGGCCATCAATCTCCAGGGCAATCAGCGCTTCACGCAGCGAAGGGCGCGACACGCCAAGCTGCAACGCAAGCTCCCGCTCGGCGGGCAGGCGCGCACCCGCTCTGATGCCCTCGTCTTCAATCAGAGCGCGGATCCGGTCGGCGACCAACTGATATTGCCTGCGCGAATCGCTGGCGCGGTGATGGCTAGGCATGGTCGCTGAGCTCCCGAACAAATTGGACTGACCAAATGGTAACGCAACCAGACGGCCCTTCTAAATGTTACCCCGCAAACGTCCTGAAACGGGTATTGGGGTATGCACTGGTCTGACCACAACCATGGTATGGCAGAGTGGCATGACCAAATTGGTTTGACCGGCGACCCAACTCATGTCGATGCATTGACAGCGCTGCCAATGCCTCCGGAGTGGCATGAACGCTGTTTCAGCTTTTGGCCAGCGGACCCCTATCAATAAGCCCTCGAGAGCTTGAAAAGGAGACACAGTGAAGCAGCACCGGAAGACCGCCATCTTGCTCGCCGCCACGCAAGCGGCTCTTCTCTGCACCGGCCTCGCCTGGGGGCAGGCCGCCCCTGCGCCAGCCTCGGCCGCGTCGGCCCCCGAGGCCAAGCCGCAAAAGATCGAAACGGTCGCGGTCAGCGGCCAGCGCGCGGCGCTGCAGTCCGCGCAGAAGATCAAACAAAGCGCCGACGAGGTCGTCGACTCCATCGTCGCCGATGACATCGGCAAGCTGCCCGACAAGTCCGTCACCGAAGTGCTGAAGCGCATCGCCTGCGTGAGCATCGACCCCACGCTGAACCGCGCCGATCCCCAGCAGGGCATCGGCCTGATGCAGCGCTCGGCCTTCTACACCGGCCGGCGCTACACCGTGCAGATGCGCTACGCGTTCTGACCTCGTTTGGCCCGGCCGCGTCTCGCAACACGATCCCATGCTCATGTCCCTTTCCCACCGCCTCTGCCAGGTGGCATTCGCCCTGTTTTGCCCCCTGGGCCTGGCCACCGCCGCGCCCGCGGAACGACCGCAACTGGTGCACCAGGACGGCCGCCACACCCTGCTCGTCGACGGCCAGCCCTTCACCATCCTCGGCGGCCAAGTCCACAACTCCAGCAACTACCCCAAGGCCCTGGACCAGGTCTGGCCCGCCATCGCCGACATCCAGGCCAACACCGTCGAGGTGCCGGTGGCCTGGGAGCAGATCGAACCGGTCGAGGGCCGCTTCGACTTCTCCTTCGTCGATACCCTGCTCAAGCAGGCGCGCGAGCACCGGGTGCGCGTCGTGCTGCTGTGGTTTGGCACCTGGAAGAACACCAGCCCGCAGTACACGCCGGCCTGGGTCAAGTTCGACAACCGGCGCTTCCCGCGCATGGTCGACCAGGCCGGCAAGGACAGCTACTGCCTGTCGCCCTTCGGCGAGGAAACCCTCAAGGCCGACAAGCGCGCCTTCACGGCGCTGATGAAGCACCTCCAACAGGTCGACGCGCAGCAGCACACCGTGCTGATGGTGCAGGTCGAGAACGAGGTCGGCACCTTCGGCTTGGCGCGCGACTTCGGCCGCGCGGCCCAGGTCGCCTTCGAGCAGCCGGTGCCGGCCACGGTTCTCGCGCGCAAGAAGCCGGTGGCCAAGGCCTCGGGCAATTGGCGCGAGGTCTATGGCGACTACGCCGACGAGTATTTCCACGCCTGGGCCATCGCCCGCTACATCGAGGAGATCGCTGCCGCCGGCAAGGCCGTCTACGAACTGCCCATGTACGTGAACAACGCGCTGCGCGACCCGCTGGAGCAGCCGCCCAAGCCCTGGAACAAGGACTTCGCCAGCGGCGGCCCCACCTATGACGTCATCGACATCTACAAGGCCGCAGCGCCGCACATCGACATCGTCGGCCCCGACATCTACAACCCGGAGTGGACCAGGCTCAACGCCAATCTGGCCAAGTTCAAGCGCCCCGACAACGCCTTGTTCGTGCCCGAGATCGGCAACGCCAGCCTGTACGCCCGCTACCTCTATGCCGTCCTGGGCAACGGCGCCATCGGCGTCTCGCCCTTCGGCATCGACTACTTCGACTACGTCAACTTCCCGCTGGGCGCCAAGACCAGCGACAAGGCCATGCTCGAGCCCTTCGCCAAGGTCTATGCCGCCTTCCGCCCCATGCAGCGCAATTGGGCGCGCTGGGCCTTCGAAGGCCGCACCTACGGCGTCGCCGAGCCCGACGACCACGCCGACCAGTTCGTCGCGATGAAGGGCTGGAAGGCCCACATCACCTTCGGCCAATGGCAGTTCGGCGAGCGCGAGTGGGCGGGCAACCAGAAGGAGAAGCCCGCCCACGCCGCGACGCCCTCCGGCGGCGTGGCCATCGCCCAGCTCGGCGACGACGAATTCCTGCTCGTGGGCCAGCTGGCCCGCGTGCGCATCGACGACGCCGAAGCCAGCGGCAAGGCCCTGATAGCCCACGTCGAGGAAGGCCGCTTCGACGCCAACGGCCAATGGGTCATGGAGCGCCGCTGGAACGGCGACCAGGTCGACTGGGGCCTGAACTTCACGGCCAACCCGCGCGTCATCAAGGTCAAGCTCGGCCGCTACCGCTGATACCTCCCCCGTCCCATGCAGTACCGCAACCTCCTCGCATCCGCCCTGCTCGCTACCACCGGCTTCGTACAGGCCCAGGACCTCGTCATCCTGCCCGCGCCCGCCGACGCCTGGCGCGTCACCGTCGGCCACTGGGAGGCCCAGGCCGAACTCAAGGGCGACAGCGTCGTCGCGCCCGCCCCCAAGGCCGACTACGCCAGCGCCAGCCATGCCGGCGCCAGCGCCCACCTCAGCGCCGGCAGGCGCGATGCGCTGACCTTCGAGTGGCGCGACCTGTGGCAGTCCATGCTGCGCGTCGAAAGCCGCAGTCCCCTGGATCTGCGGCCCTATGCCGGCGGCACGCTGGAGTTCGACTTTCACGTGGCCGAACTGGACAAGGGCGGGCTCAGCGTCAAGGTCAGCTGCGGCAAGGGCTGCGAGCGCGCCGTCAATCTCATAGCCCCGGCGCGGGCCTGGGCCGGCAAAGGCTGGCAACACGTGGCCCTGTCCCTGAGCTGCTTCGTGCGGGAGGGGGCCGACTTCTCCACCGTCACCCTGCCCTTCGCCCTCGAAGGCACGGGCAGCGGCCGCGTCAGCGTCGCCAATGTGCGCATCGGCCGCGCCGCCAAGCCCGGCCTGGCCTGCCCCGACTACCGCAGCGAATCGGTCACGCCGGCCATGCTGAACGAGTCCTGGGCCATAGCCTGGTGGCGGCCCCGCCACGAGCAGAAGCTCGAGGAGAAGCGCCAGCTCCTCGCCGCGGGCACGCCGCCCGAGATCGTCTTAATCGGCGACTCCATCACCCAGGGCTGGGAGAAGGAAGGCCGCGAGGTCTGGCAGCACCATTTCGCGCCCCTGCACGGTCTGGCCCTGGGCTTCGGCGGCGACCGCACCGAGAACGTGCTGTGGCGGCTGCAGCAGGGCGAGATCGACGGCCTCGCGCCCAAGGCCGTCGTGCTGATGATCGGCACCAACAACACCGGCCACCGCGCCGAGAACCCCGAGACCACGGCCGCCGGCATCAAGCGCCTGCTCGACGAGATCCGCCAGCGCCTGCCCAAGGCGCAGGTTCTGCTGCTGGCCATCTTCCCGCGCGGCGAGAAGCCCGACGACGTGCTGCGCGGCATCAACCGGCGCGTGAACCAGATCATCGAAGCCTATGCCGATGGTCGCCAGGTCCACTTCCTGGACATCGGCGCCGCCCTGCTTCAGCCCGACGGCACGCTCAGCAAGGACGTCATGCCCGACCTGCTGCACCCCAACGAGCGCGGCTACGAGATCTGGCAGCGCGCCATGGCGCCGACGCTGCAGAAGTTGATGGGAGCGGCGCGATGAGCACCCGCCGCGACTTCCTCGCCGGCAGCGCCCTGGCCTGCAGCCTGTCCGCCCTGCCCGCCTTCGCGCGCAGCGGCGCCGCGCACGTCGCCGATGACGCGTTGACCCTCTGGTACGACCAGGCCGCCGGCCCCTGGATCGAGGCCCTGCCCATCGGCAACGGCCGCCTGGGCACCATGGTTTTCGGCCGCCCGGCCCAGGAGCGGCTGCAGTTCAACATCGACACCCTCTACGGCGGCGGGCCCTACGTCGCAGACAACCCGGGGTTCCGCGAGGCCCTGCCCGAGGTGCGCCGCCTGATAGCCCAGCAGCGCTGGCAGGAGGCCAACGACCTGGTTTCCAAATCGCTGATGGGCCAGCCCATCAAGCAGATGCCCTTCAGCGGCGCCGGTGACCTGCTGCTCGACTTCCCCGGCCTGAAGGGCGTGCAGCGCTACCGGCGCAGCCTCGACCTCGCCAGCGCCGTCGCGCTGACCAGCTTCTTCGACGGCAGCGCACGCCACCAGCGGGAGGCCTTCTGCAGTGCGCCCGACCAGGTGACGGTGATCCGTCTGGAGGTCGTCGGCGAGGGCGTGATCGACCTCGACCTCGGCTACCGCCATGCCAACTACCAGCCCTACGGTGGCTTCGGCGACACCAAGTACGACGCCCACGGCGTGGTCTACGTCGGTGCGCCCTGGGACCATCGCGAATCGCTGCTGGCCGAGAAGCGCCCCGCTTCGCTGGCGGTCCGCGCCGACGGCAGCGACGCCCTGCTGATCGAGGGCCGCAATGTGCAGGCCTTCGGTATCGCAGGCCAGCTGGGCTATGCGCTGCGCGTGCAGGCGGTGGGCGACGGGCAGATCGAGGCCAGCGGCGGCCAGCTGCGCCTGCGCGGCGCGCGTCGCCTGACCCTGCTGGTGGCCGGCGAGACCAGCTACGTCAACTACCAGGACACCAGCGGCGACCCGGTCGCGGCCGTGCGCCAGCGCACCGCAGCAGCCGCGCGCAAGCCCTTTGCCCAGCTGCGCGACGACCACGTCAAGGCCCACCGCGCGCTGTTCCGCCGCCTGCACATCGACCTCGGCGGCCACGAGGCCAACACCCGCCCCACCAGCGCCCGCATCCAGGGCGTGCCCCGCCAGCCCGACGCCGCACTGACAGCGCTGTATGTGCAGTACGCGCGCTATCTGCTGCTGTCGTCGTCGAGGCCGGGCAGCCAGCCGGCCAATCTGCAGGGGCTGTGGAACGAAGTCGTGCACCCGCCCTGGGAAGGCAAGTACACCATCAACATCAACACCGAGATGAACTACTGGCCAGCCGGGCCGGCCAATCTCGGCGAATGCGTCGAACCGCTCGTGAAGATGGTGGAGGAGCTGGCCGTCACCGGCGCCCGTACCGCCCGCGACAGCTACGGCGCGCGCGGCTGGATGGCCCACCACAACACCGACCTGTGGCGAGCCACCGCCCCCATCGACGGCCCGCTGTGGGGCATGTGGCCCACCGGCGGCGCCTGGCTGTGCACGACGCTGTGGCAGCAGTTCCAGTACCAGCCCGACCCGGCCCTGTTGCGGCGCCTGGTGCCGCTCCTCAATGGCGCCACGCAGTTCTTCCTCGACACCCTGGTCGAAGATTCCCAGGGCCGCGGCCTCGTCACCTCACCCTCGTTGTCGCCCGAGAACGAGCATCACCAGGGCGTGGCCCTGTGCGCCGGCCCGGCCATGGACCGCCAGATCCTGCGCGACCTCTTCGACGCGACGCTGGCCGCCCAGCAGCGCCTCGGCCAGGTCGACGCGGCCTTCTCGCAAGCCGTGCGCCAGGCGCGCGAGCGCCTGCCGGCCGACCGCATCGGCGCCCAGGGCCAGCTACAGGAATGGCTGGAGGACTGGGACGCCGGCGCCGCCGACCAGCGCCATCGCCACGTCTCCCACCTCTACGCCGTCTATCCCAGCGAGCAGGTCAATGTGCGCGACACACCCGAGCTGGCCCAGGCCGCCCGCGTGACGCTGAACGCGCGCGGCGACGAGAGCACCGGCTGGGCCACGGCCTGGCGGCTGGCGCTGTGGACCCGCCTGGGCGACGGCGAGCGCGCCTACAAGATCCTGCAAGGGCTGCTGGGGCCGGCGCGCACCTACCCCAATCTGTTCGACGCCCACCCGCCCTTCCAGATCGACGGCAACTTCGGCGGCGCGGCGGCCATCCTGGACATGATGGTGCAGTCCTGGGGCGGCGAGATCCATCTGCTGGCCGCCCTGCCGCATGCCTGGCCCCAGGGCCGGCTGCACGGCGTGCGCGCCCATGGCGGCGTGGAGGTCGACGTCGACTGGCAGCAGGGCCAGCTCGCCCGGCTGCAGCTGCGCGGGCCGGCAGGCGCCCTGGTCGCGCTGCGCTACCGCGGCCGGCGCCTGGCCCTGAAGCTGGACGCCCAGGGCCGCGCCCGCGTCACGCCGGCCAGCTTCGAGGGTGCCGCCTGATGCCGTCCCCGCGTCCGATCACCACCGCCTTCGTCGAGGTCGAGCCCAGACATGGAGCCGATCTCTCCACAACGCCCGTCACCGGAGGAGACACCCGGCCGGGCACCTTGCTTGAAAGGTAGAACCGTGAGACTGAAGTTGGGAACCCTGATCATCGCCATGAGCACCGGCTCGATGGCGCTCGCACAAACCTGCACGCCGACGGCGATCACGCCCTATATCAACATCAACGGGACGTGGTCACAGACCTCGTCCGCCACGCTCCAGCTCGGCAGCTCGGCCATCTTCGGCCCTCAGCCCGTGTCGGGCGGCTCCTGGAGCTGGAGCGGCTGCGGCACCGCCGGCGCCTCGCGCGAACAGACCATCTCGCCGAACGCCGCCTGCACGGCCACGGCGACCTACACCAACAGCTGCGGCGCCAGGAGCACGCAGAACTTCAACGTCGGCGTCGGCACCTGGGCCAGCGTGAAGTACGGCGGCGGCGGCTACGTGAGCGGCCTCATCTTCCATCCGACGACCGCGAACATGCTGTATGCGCGCACCGACATCGGCGGCGCCTATCGCTGGAACCCGGGCAACGCCACCTGGACGCCCATCACCGACGGCCTGGGCTTCGGCGCGGCCGAGAGCTCCTTCCACGGCATCGAGAGCATCGCCGTCGACCCCAACAACGACCAGCTCGTCTACATGGCCGCTGGCATGTACAACTCGGACCAGGCCAACGCCCGCCTCTACATCTCCAGCAACCGCGGCGACAGCTGGACCTGGGTCAACCTGCCCTTCTCCACCGGCGGCAACAACGGTGGCCGCGCGATGGGCGAGCGCCTGATGGTCGACCCCAACAAACCCTCGACGCTGTTCTACGGCTCGCGCACCGCCGGCCTGTGGAAGAGCACGGACTCGGGCCGCACCTGGGCCCAGGTGTCCTCGCTGTCGAGCACCAAGATGACGGCCGCCCAGATCAGCGCCGTCGGCAGCGCGATGGGTATCGAGCTGGTGGTCTACGACACCGGCACCAAGGGCAGCGGCACGGCCACGCAGACGATCTACGCGGCCGTGGCACCCGACTACGCCAGCGTCTCCGGCCTGACCGCCACCCTGTACAAGTCCACCAACGGCGGTGCCTCGTGGACGGCAGTCACACCGCCCGTGTCGGGCTATCACATTCCGCACATGGTGCGCGCCGCCGACGGCGTGTTCTACGTCGTCTTCACCAAGGACGCCGGCCCCGGCGCGGGCGGCCCCGGCCGGCTCTACAAGTTCGACGGCACGAACTGGACCCTGCTCAAGAGCGAGGACCCCAACAGCGGCACCAACTTCGGCCTCGGCGGCGTGTCGGTCCAGGGCAGCGGCGCGACCACCCGCATCGCGCTCGGCGTGACCAACTCCTGGGGCAACTACAGCGGCCAGCAGATCGTGCAGCTGTCCGACAACGCCGGCCTGAGCTGGCGCGAGATCGAGGCCGCCACGTCCGGCGAAACCGCCTCGGGCTGGGTCGACGACGTCGAGATCGATCCGTCCAACCGCGACCACATCCTGCACGTGCACGGCGGCGGCATCATCGAGACCAAGAACGCCTCCGCGGCCTCGCCGACCTGGGCCGGCAACATCAACGGCATCGAGGAGACGGCCACCCAGGCCCTCGCCACGCCGCCGGCCGGCGCGACCTACAAGTTCATCAACAGCGCAGGCGACGTCGGCACCTGGGTGGACACGGACCTCACGACCAAGCCGACCCTGGGCCCGGGCCTGGGCTGGAGCAACGGCAATGCTGCCGACATGGCCTGGTCCGATCCGCAGTACATCGCCGCTTCCGGCGTCGTCAACTCGAGCGGGGTCGCCGCCGGCTATTGGTCGGGAGACGGCGGCAAGACCTGGGCCAACTTCGGCAGCCTGCCCAGTGGCGCGTCGAGCAACACCAGCGCTGAATCCAGCTTCGCCGTCACGGCGCGCAACAACCTCGTCTGGGCCCCGGCCAACTCGGTGCCGTCCTACACCGCCAACAACGGCGCCAGCTGGACCGCGACCAACCTGCCGGCCCTGGCCGCCGTCGGCTGGAACCGCGGCTACCGCCTGATCGCCGACCGCAGGAACTCGAACAAGGTCTATGCCTACGACTCCGGCGGCGCCTGGTGGGCCTCGGCGGGCAAGGTCTATGTCTCGACCGATGGCGGCCACAGCTTCGGGCTCAGCCAGGGCTCGGTGTCGGCGAACCTCGCGCCCAACGGCTGGTGGGTGACATCCATGGCCGTCAATCCGAATGTCGAAGGCGACCTCTGGCTGGCCGACGGCAACGCCCTCTACCACTCGGTGGACTCGGGGACGAGCTGGTCCAAGCTCAGCACCTTCGCGTCCGTCTTTGGCAGCAACACGTCCTACCCCGACCTGCAGGGCGCCAGCCTCGTCGCCCTGGGCAAGGCCAAGGCCGGCGCCACGTACTCGGCGACGGTCTACGTCGTGGGCACGGTGGCCGGCGTCTGGGGCGTGTACCGCTCCGATGACGGTGGCGCCAGCTGGGTCCGCCACAACGACGACGCCCACCAGTTCGGCGGCATCGGCGTGATGGCGGCCGACCAGAACGTCTACGGACGCATCTACGTCAGCGGCACCGGCCGCGGCCTGCTGTACAGCAATTGAACCCAAGCGAGCCTCCACCCGGGCTCGTGTCCTGTCATCTTGATTGGATGCGAGCCCTTCACCTGAAAGACTGACCCATGCGATTCCCGTTTTCGACCCTCGTGCTGGCCATGGGCGCCGGCGTCGGCTTGTCGGCCCATGCCCAAAGTTGCGGCAGCGGCGCCGGCACCACGGTGTGCCTCAGGGCCAACGGCGTGGCCAACGGCGGCGTGCAGCTGAACTGGACCGTCAAAGGGATCGTCAATGGCCTGGAGGTCTATCGCAATACCAGTGCAGACCCGAACGGCCGGGTTCGCATCGCCAGCATCGCTAAGTCCGTGAACACGTATGCCGACGCCACGGCCGCCGCCGGCACTCAGTACTGGTACTGGGTCAGGTTCGCGACCAATGCCGGCAGCTACAACTCCGGCTCGGCGGCGGCCACTGGCGGCAACGCCTGCGCGCCCACCGCCCTGACTCCCTACATCAACGTCAACGGCAGTTGGATGCAGACGGCCTCCGCGAACATCAAGCTGGGAAGCTCGGCCATCCTCGGCCCGCAGCCGGTGTCCGGCGGCTCCTGGAGCTGGAGCGGTTGCGGCACCGCCAGTGCCTCGCGCGAGCAGACCATCACGCCCGCCGCCGCCTGCACCGCCACGGCCACCTACACCAACAGCTGCGGCGCCAAGAGCCAGCAGGCCTTCTCGATCAATGTCGGCAACTGGGCCAGCGTCAAGTTCGGCGGCGGCGGCTACGTCACCGGCCTCATCTTCCACCCGACCACCAAGGACCTGCTCTACGCCCGCACCGACGTGGGCGGTGCCTACCGCTGGGACCCAGCCTCGTCCTCCTGGGTGGCCATCACCGACGGATTCTCGGCCGCCGAGGGCTTCCACCACGGCGTCGAAAGCCTGGCCCTCGACCCGACCAACGACCAGCTCGTCTACATCGTCACCGGCGTCACCGCCTCCGCGGACGCGACCGCGCGGCTCTATATCTCGAACAACCGCGGCGACAGCTGGACCCACGTCAACCTGCCCTTCTCCGCGGGTGCGAACAACCTCGGCCGGGCCATTGGCGAGCGCCTCATGGTGGACCCGAACAAGCCGTCGACGCTGTTCTTCGGCTCGCGCACGGCGGGCCTCTGGAAGAGCACGGACTCGGGCCGCACCTGGGCCCAGGTGACGTCGCTCTCGAGCACCAAGATGACCGCCGACCAGTTCAACAACCTGGGCGGCCAGGCCATCGGCGTCGAACTCGTCGTGTACGACACCAGCACCAAGGGCAGCGGCACGGCCACGCCGACGATCTATGCCGCCGTCGCACCCGACTACGCCAACCTGGCGGGCCTGGGCGGAAATCTCTACAAGTCGACCAACGGCGGCGCGTCGTGGACCGCGGTGACGACGCCGGTGCCCGGCTACCACATTCCCCACATGGTGCGCGCCGCCGACGGCATGTTCTACGTGCTGTTCACCAAGGGAAGGGGCCCCGGCGACTCCGGCCCCGGTCGTCTGTACAAGTTCGACGGCAGCACCTGGACCCTGCTCAGCAGCATCGACTACGCCGGCTACGGCGGCGTGTCGGTCTCGGGCACCGGCGCCACCACGCGCATCGCCCTCGGCGTGAGCGGCACCTGGGGCAACTACCCCGGCCAGAAGATCGTCCAGTTGTCAGACGACGGCGGCCAGACATGGCGCGAAATCGAAGGCGGGATGCCGGGCCAGACCGCTTCCGGCTGGGTCGACGACGTCGAGATCGATCCCTTCAACCGCGACCACGTCCTGCACGTCCACGGCGGCGGCATCGTCGAGACCCGCGGCGCCTCGTCGTCGACGCCGACGTGGAACTCGTCGGTCAACGGCCTCGAGGAGACCTGCACGCTGGCCCTCAGCACGCCGCCGGCTGGCGCGCCCTACATCTTCATCAACAGTTCCGGCGACGTCGGCACCTGGGTCTACACCGACCTGACGCAGGCCCCGACGCTCAACCCCTACAAGAATTGGAGCAGCGGCAACTCCGCCGACATGGCCTGGTCGGACCCGAGCTACATCGCCGCGGGCGGCGTCGTCAACAACTCCTCGGGCGTCCCCGGCGCAGGCTACTGGTCGGGCGACGGCGGCCAGACCTGGGCCAACTTCGCCAAGCTGCCGCCGGGTGCCGCGAACAACACCGATGCCGCCTCCAACCTCGCCGTCACGGCGCGCAACAAGGTGGTATGGGCGCCGGCCGACTCGGTGCCGTCCTACACCACCGACAGCGGCGCCAACTGGACGGCCACCAACCTGCCCGCCCTCTCGTCCGTCGGCATCCCGCGCAGCTATCGCTTGATTGCGGACCGCAAGAACCCGAACAAGGTCTATGCCTACGACTCGGGTGGCGCCTGGTGGACCTACACCCAGGCCAAGGTCTACGTGTCGACCGATGGCGGCCACAACTTCGCGGTGAGCCCCGGTTCCGTGTCGGCCAACATGCGCTTCGCGCCCTTCTACTCGTCGTCGATGGCGGTGAACCCCAATGCCGAGGGTGACCTGTGGGTGGCCGACGGCCTGGCCCTCTACCACTCGCTGGACTCGGGCGCGACCTGGACCAAGCTGAACACCTTCGCGCCGATCTGGAACGGGCGCAACGACTGGATCGGGCCCGACGTGCCGGGTGCCAGCATCGTCGCCCTGGGCAAGCCCAAGGCCGGCGCCAGCTACTCGGCCGCGGTCTATGTGGTCGGCGTCATCAACAACGTCTGGGGCGTCTGGCGCTCCGACGACGGCGGCGCCACCTGGGTGCGCCACAACGACGACGCCCACCAGTACGCGGGCGTCGGCGTGATGGCGGCAGACAACGTGAGCTACGGCCGCGTCTACGTCGGCGGCAGCTGCCGTGGCGTGAACTACAGCAAGTGACCCACAACGCCCGTGACCGGGGGAGACAACCGGCCGGGCCCTTCAACGAATCCTGGAAGGCATAACCGTGAAACTCCTGTTATCCACCCTGCTGCTGGCCCTCGGGGCCGGCGTGGGTACGGCCGCCCAGGCCCAGAACTGCGGCAGCGGCGGCGGCACCACCGTCTGCCTGGTGGCCAACGGCGCCAGCGACCAGGTCCAGTTGAATTGGACCGTCAGCGGCGCCGTCGGCGGCCTGGAGGTCTATCGCAACACCAGCGCCGACCCCAGTGGCCGCAGCCGCATCTCCAGCCTGGCCAGGACCGCCACCAGCTATGCCGACACTTCAGCCAGCACCGGCACGCCCTACTGGTACTGGGTCAGGTTCGCGACCGCGGCCGGCAGCTACAACTCCGGCGCGTCGCCGGCGACGCGC
>Ga0194137_10000152_pt1 | contig 46663 bp, 40 predicted proteins | sample TARM_MetaG_T3_14_FD_134025 | JGI IMG/M metagenome (GOLD analysis project Ga0194137, IMG submission 134025) | Freshwater microbial communities from Pennsylvania, USA, analyzing microbe dynamics in response to fracking - TARM_MetaG_T3_14 (version 2) | ecosystem: Environmental > Aquatic >...
CCTTGAAGCCTTCCTCGATCAGCTTCTTGGCGTTGTCCCAGGCGCCGCCGCCGGTGCACATCGAGATGCCGACGAATAGGCCGGTCACGATGGTGCCCATCAGCAGCCCCCCCAGGGCCGCCGGGCCGAGCGTCAGGCCGACGATGATGGGCGCGGCCACGGGCAGCAGCGACGGCACGATCATTTCCTTGATCGCGGCCGTGGTCAGCATGTCGACCGCGGCGCCGTACTCGGGCTTGCGCTGGCCGGCCATGATGGCGCCGTCAGCGAACTGCTTGCGCACCTCGACGACGACGGCACCGGCCGCGCGGCCGACGGCTTCCATGGCCATGGCGCCGAACAGATAGGGAATCAGGCCGCCGATGAAGAGGCCGAGGATGACCTTGTGGTCGGACAGGTCGAAGGCGACATGCATGCCGCGTGCTTCCAGCGCGTGGGTGTAGTCCGCGAACAGCACCAGGGCTGCCAGGCCGGCCGAGCCGATGGCATAGCCCTTGGTGACGGCCTTGGTGGTGTTGCCGACGGCATCCAGCGGGTCGGTGACGTCACGCACGGCGGCCGGCAGCTCGGCCATCTCGGCGATGCCGCCGGCGTTGTCGGTGATGGGGCCGTAGGCGTCCAGGGCCACGACGATGCCGGCCATGCTCAGCATGGAGGTGGCGGCCACCGCGATGCCGTACAGGCCCGCCAGCGCATAGGCGGCGTAGATGGCCGCGCAGACGAAGAGCACCGGCCAGGCCGTGGACTTCATCGACACGCCCAGGCCGGCGATGACGTTGGTGCCGTGGCCGGTCGTCGAGGCCTGCGCCACGTGCTGCACCGGGTGGTATTGGGTGCCGGTGTAGTACTCGGTGATCCAGACCATGGCCGCCGTCAGCACCAGGCCGACCGCGCAGGCGCAGAATAGGGCCATGGCATTGGTCGTGCCGCCCGTGCTCAGCTCGATGGCGCCGGGGAACATGGCACGGGTGACGAAGAAGAAGGCGATCAGGCTCAGCACGCCAGCGACGATCAGCCCCTTGTACAGGGCCGGCATCACGTTCTTCATGCCGGGGCTGGCCTTGACGAAGTAGCAGCCGATGATGGAGGCGATGATGGAGACGCCACCGAGAGCCAGCGGGTAGACGACGCCGGCCAGCGCGCTGCTGCCGGTGATCATCAGCGCACCCAGCGCCATCGCGGCGATCAGCGTGACGGCGTAGGTCTCGAACAGGTCGGCCGCCATGCCGGCGCAGTCGCCGACGTTGTCGCCCACGTTGTCGGCGATCACGGCCGGGTTGCGCGGGTCGTCCTCGGGGATGCCGGCCTCGACCTTGCCCACCAGGTCGGCGCCCACGTCGGCGCCTTTGGTGAAGATGCCGCCACCGAGGCGGGCGAAGATGGAGATCAAGGAGGAGCCGAAGGCCAGGCCCAGCATGGGCTTGAGCGCCGTGCTGTCATGCCCGCCGCCGATGGCCAGGTAGAAGCCGCCGACGCCCAGCAGGCCCAGGCCCACGACCAGCATGCCGGTGATGGCGCCGCCCTTGAAGGCCACGTCCAGCGCCGCGCCTATGCCCTGGGTGGCGGCCTGGGCGGTGCGCACATTGGCGCGCACCGAGATGTTCATGCCGATGAAGCCGCAGATGCCCGAGAGCACCGCGCCAATGACGAAGCCGACGGCTGTCGTCGTGCCCAGGCCCGACACCGCGATCGCGATGGCGAGCACGACACCGACCATGGCGATGGTGCGGTATTGCCGGCCCAGGTAGGCGGCGGCACCTTGTTGGATCGCGGTAGCGATCTCTTGCATGCGGGGATTGCCCGCATCCTGACTCAGGATCCAGCTTCGTTGAATGAAGCCATAGAGAACGGCCGCGAGGCCGCAGGCCAGCGCGAAATACAGCGCCATTTCCGTCGACATGTACAAGTCTCCTAGTTAGCGTGTGATCCATGGGCCCGGGCAGGGTATGCCTGGGCTCGGCGGCTGAGCTTAAGGGCCGGCTTTGACGCCCGGGTTGCACGTTTACCAGCGTTGTTCGGGAAACCTAGAATGCGGGTTTTCCTTAGCCACAAAACACGACCATGAGCCTGCACAACGTGACCCCCGGCGCCAAGGTGCCCGACGAGTTCAACGTCATCATCGAAATCCCGATGAATGCCGACCCCATCAAGTACGAGGTGGACAAGGAAAGCGGTGCGCTCTTCGTCGACCGTTTCCTGACGACGCCGATGTACTACCCGTGCAACTACGGGTACATCCCCAGGACCCTGGCGGATGATGGCGACCCGGTGGACGTGCTGGTCATCACCCCCTTCGCGCTGACGCCGGGCGTGGTCGTCACCTGCCGGCCCCTCGGCGTGCTGATGATGGACGACGAAGCGGGCGGCGACGCCAAGCTGCTGGCCGTGCCCACCAGCAAGATCCTGCCCATGTACGACCACTGGCAGAAGATCGAAGACGTGAACCCGGCCCGCCTGGCCGCCATCCAGCACTTCTTCGAGCACTACAAGGACCTGGAGAAGGGCAAGTGGGTCAAGGTCAAGGGCTGGGAAGGTCCGGAGAAGGCCAGGTCGGAGATTACCGAAGGCCTGGCGAACTACGCCAAGGGCTGATCCAGGCTTGCGCCCCGCTCAAGGCGCCGCATCGGCGGCGCCTTTTGTTTTATAGGGTGCGTGATCGTTCAGCTCGTCGATATAGCCCGACATCGCCTCACCCTCGCGGGCCAGGAAGTCGTTGACGGCATCGGCAAAGGAAGGGTGCGCCAGCCAGTGGCTGGAGGCGGTCGGCGTCGGCATCAGGCCGCGGGCCATCTTGTGTTCGCCCTGGGCGCCGCCCTCGAAGCGCTGGTAGCCGTGGACGATGCACCAGGCCAGGGGCTGGTAATAGCAGGCGTCGAAGTGAAGATTGGGGATGTGCTCGACGGCGCCCCAGTAGCGGCCGAAGGCTGAACGTCGCTCGGGGTCCAGCGCGACCAGTGAGCAGGCGACGCGTTCACCGGCGCGCCGGGCCGTGAACATCAGCCAGTGCTCCGGCATCTCGCTGGCCATGCGCGCGAAGAAGTCGCGGCTCAAGTAAGGCTTGCTGTGGTGGGCGCGGTAGGTGAGCTGGTAGCAGCGGTAGAAGAAGTCCCAGTCTTCGGCCGTGAGGTCCGTGCCGGTGCGCGCCTCGAACACGACGCCCGCCTCGCGCACGCGGCGCTGCTCCTGCTGGATCTTCTTGCGCTTGTCACGATGCAGCCGGGCCAGGAAGCCGGCGAAGTCGGCATCGCCCTCGGCCGTCCAGTGGAACTGCACGCCGGCTCTGGCCGAACAACCGGCTTGCGCCAACGCCGCCTGGTCGGCCTCATCGCCGAACAATACATGCAGGGATGAAGCCTCGGTCTCCTCGGCCAAGGCCCGCAGCGCCTGGGCGAGCAGCATTCTTGCCTCGTCGCCGACGGCCAGCAGCCGGCTGCCCGGCACCGGCGTGAAGGGCACGGCGACCAGCAGCTTGGGGTAGTAGCTCAAGCCATGGCGGTGGTAGGCCTCGGCCCAGGCCCAGTCGAAGACATATTCCCCATAGCTGTGCGTCTTCAGAAAAGCCGGGCAGGCCGCCAGCAGCTCGTCACCCTGCCACAGCGAGATGAACTGCGGCTGCCAGCCGGTCCTGGCCACGGCCGATCCCGAATCGTGGAGGGCCTGAAGATACTCGTGGCGCATGAAGGGCGTGGGCCGCGGCGATGCTTCGAGCAGGCGATTCCAGGCGTCGGGCGGCAAGTCGGCGGGCGAATCATGGACGCGGAGGGTGGGCATGGCCGCCTATTGGAATGCAGGCGCGGACCGCGGCACTAGACTGGGGTTTTGCTGATGCCGCTCATGCATTTCGACAACCTCTACAGCCATGACTTCGCCCGCGTTGCCGTGGGCGTGCCCCAGTGCCGCGTGGCCGATCCTGTCTTCAACGCCCAGCAGACGATTGCCTTGCTGAAGGATGCCGCGGGTGAGGGGGCGGCCGTCATCGCCTTTCCTGAACTGGGCCTGTCCGCCTACAGCTGCGACGATCTCTTCCACCAGCGTGCCCTGCTCGACGGCTGCGAGGCGGCGCTGGCCGAGGTGCTGGCGGCGACAACGGAACTGCCCCTCGTGGCCATCGTCGGCATGCCGCTGCGCGTCGAGCACCGCCTCTTCAACTGCGCCGTGGTGCTGCTGCGCGGCCGCATCCTCGGCGTGGTGCCCAAGACGTTTTTGCCCAATTACGGCGAGTTCTACGAGGCGCGCCAGTTCTGCTCGGGTGAGGAGGCCACGGTCGACGCCGTGACGCTGCTGGGCGAGCGGGTGCCCTTCGGCAGTCGGCAAGTCTTCACGGCCGAGGACCTGCCGCTGCTGCGCTTGCACGTTGAGATCTGCGAGGACGTGTGGACGCCCATCCCGCCGTCCTCCTTCGCGGCCCTGGCCGGCGCCACCGTGCTCGTCAATCTGTCGGCGTCCAATGTCGTCATCGGCAAGGCCGCCTACCGGCGCCAGCTGGTGTCGCAGCAGTCGGCGCGTTGCCTGGCGGCCTATGTCTATTCGTCGGCCGGCGCCGGCGAGTCGACCACCGACCTGGCCTGGGATGGACAGGCCCTGGTGTGCGAGAACGGCGAACTGCTCGCGGAATCGGAGCGCTTCCTGCGCGGCTCTCACCTCGTGATGGCGGACATCGATCTGGAGCGGCTGGCGCGCGAGCGCATGCGGCAGACGAGTTTTGGCGATTCGGTGCGCCTGCATGCGGCGGCGGTGGGTGCTTTCCGCCAAGTCCCGTTCAAGCTGGATCTGGATCTCGACCAGCCGCTGGCCTTGCGGCGCCGGGTCGAGCGCTTCCCCTATGTGCCGGCCGACCACAGCCGCCGCGACGAGCGCTGCCAGGAGGTCTACAACATCCAGGTCCAGGGCCTGACCCAGCGCCTGGCCTCGAGCGGCATCAAGAAGCTGGTGGTCGGCATCTCGGGCGGGCTGGATTCCACGCATGCGCTGCTCGTGGCCGCGCGCGCGATGGACGCGCTGGGCCTGCCGCGTACGAACATCATCGGCGTGACCATGCCAGGTTTCGCCACCGGTGAGCGCACGCGCGAGCAGGCCCTGCGGCTGATGGCCGCCGTGGGCTGCGAGGCGTGCGAGATCGACATCCGGCCGAGCTGCAGGCAGATGCTGCAGGACATCGGCCATCCGCATCGCGACGACCAGCCGGTCTACGACGTCAGCTTCGAGAACGTGCAGGCCGGCGAGCGCACCAGCCATCTGTTCCGCCTGGCCAACCTCAGCGGCGGCCTGGTGCTGGGCACGGGCGACTTGTCCGAGCTGGCCCTGGGCTGGTGCACCTATGGCGTGGGCGACCATATGTCGCACTACAACGTCAATGCCAGCGTGCCCAAGACGTTGATTCAGCACCTGGTGCGCTGGGTGGCCGAGACCGGCCAGCTGGGCGCCGGCACCGACACCCAGGTGTTGCTCGACATCCTCGGTACCGAGATCAGCCCCGAGTTGGTGCCCGGCGGCCTGCAGAGCACCGAGGCGACGGTGGGGCCCTATGCGCTGCAGGACTTCAACCTGTTCTACACCCTGCGCCACGGCTATGCGCCGAGCAAGATCGCCTTCCTGGCCCGCCATGCCTGGGGCGAGGTCTACGCACTCGCCGAGATCAAGCGCGTGCTGGGCATCTTCGTGCAGCGCTTTTTCAAGGGCAGCCAGTTCAAGCGCAGCTGCGTGCCCAACGCGCCCAAGGTGGGCAGCGGCGGCTCGCTGTCGCCGCGCGGCGACTGGCGGGCGCCAAGTGATTCCGAAGCCGCCATCTGGCTCGCCGATCTCGACCGGATTCCGGACGAACATGCTTAAATCGACAACAGACGAAATCAGGAGCCTCGCCCCATGAAGCAGATCACCGCCATCATCAAACCCTTCAAGCTCGACGAGGTCCGCGAGGCGCTGGCCGAGGTGGGCGCTTCGGGCCTGACGGTCACCGAGGTCAAGGGCTTTGGCCGCCAGAAGGGCCATACCGAGCTGTACCGCGGCGCCGAGTACGTCGTCGACTTCCTGCCCAAGGTCAAGGTCGAGGTCGTCGTGAAGGACGAGGAGGTCGAGCGTTGCATCGACGCCATCCTGAAGGCCGCCAAGACCGGCAAGATCGGCGACGGCAAGATCTTCGTGGTGCCCGTCGAGCAGGTCATCCGCATCCGCACCGGCGAGACGGACGAAGCGGCCGTCTGAACGAATTCAACGCTGGGTCAGTGCCAGCTTCGCCCCCAAGGCCACGAAGGTGGCGGCGAAGCTGCGCCTCAGCCAGGCCATGACCGTCGGGCTGCCGAGCACGCGGTCTCGCATGCGCGCCGCGAAGGCGCCGTAAACCGCGAACACAGCGAAGGTCATGGCCATGAAGATGGCCGACAACTGCAGCATGGCCAGCGTCGGTGCCGGCGCGTCCCTGGCGATGAACTGCGGCAGGAAGGCCACGAAGAACATCGACAGCTTGGGATTGAGCAGGTTCACGAGCACGGCGTGCCGGATGACCTGCCAGCTCGAGCGCTCTACACCGTCTGCTTCGATCGTCATGACGCCGCGCTCGCGCCAGGTCATCCACGCGAGGTAGAGCAGATAGGCCACGCCGGCGTACTTCACCGCCGCGAAGGCGAGGACGCTGGCATGCAGCAGGGCGGCCAACCCCGTCACCGCAGCCAGCATATGCGGCACGATGCCCAGCGTGCAGCCAAAGGCGGCGATGGTGGCCAGGCGTGCGCCGCGCGACAGGCCGGTGGCGATGGTCACAGCGGCGCCCGTGCCGGGCGAGGCGACCACCAGCAACGAGACGGTCAGGAATTCGAGGTTCATGCAGGGCTCCTTGTCGGAGGCGCCATGCTGCGGTGGCCCGGTCGCCGGGTCTTGAACGAAATTTCAGGCGAACTGCGCCACGCCGTTGCCCAGGGACCAGTTCTCCCGCGCGGACTCCAGCACGTTGATGAAGACGTCCTGCGGCCGCAGGCCCGGGCTCTCGCCCAGCAACTCCACGGCGCGCCGGAACAGAGCCCGCTTCTGTTCCGCGGTGCGGGTGTTGAACACGGTGACCTGGATGTAGACCAGGTCGTCGCTGCGCGCGATGCCCAGGTAGCTGCGGCCGTAGCGGAAGTTCGCGGCGCCGTGCTCGGTGATGGTCATGAACTGGTCGTCCTTGGGGACGGCCATGGCCTCGCGCAGTGCTTGATAGAGGCTGTCGAAGATGGCCTGCAGATAGGCCTCGGGCTTGCCGGCGCGCAGCGCGATGTGGACCAGGGGCATGTCGCGTCCTTGTCGTGAGTGACGGGGCCACCATCAAAACGCCGCCGCAACATTTCAACAAGACATCGATTTTGATATCAGAAATAATGATCTGAAATGATGAAGCCTGCCCTCGATCTCGACGCCGTCCGGGCCTTCGTCCGCATCGCCGAACTCGGCAGCTTCACGCATGCGGCTGAAGCCCTGCAGGCCACGCAGTCGGCCATCAGCCTCAGGCTCAAGCGCCTGGAGGCGCGGCTGGGACAGCGCCTGCTGGAGCGCACGCCCCGCCATGTGCAGCTCTCCGCCCTGGGTGCCGTGTTCCTGCCGCATGCCCGCGAACTGCTGGAGGCCCACGACCGCGCGCTGGCGGCCTTCACCGGCCGCCGTCAGCGCCTGACGCTGGGCATCAGCGACCATGTCGCGGGGCCGGACCTCCCGGCGCTCATCGCGCGCATGAGCGCACAGGACCCGCAGTTGCTGATCGAGATCCGCATCGGCTCTTCGGGCGACCTGCTTCAGGCCTTCGACCGGCGCGAGCTCGACGCGGTCCTGGCGCGCCTGCACACCGGTCGCAGCGATGGTGAGCTGCTCGTCGAGGAGGCCTTCGGCTGGTTCGCCGCCGCGCAGTGGCAGCACCGCGCTGGTGAGGCCCTTCCCATTGCCACCATGGCCGAGCCTTGTGGCGTACGCGCCCTCGCCAGCCGTCTTCTCGACGCAGCCGGCATCGCCTGGACCGAGGCCTTTGTCGGCGGTGGCGTCAGTGCCGTCTCGGCGGCCGTCATGGCCGGTCTCGGCGTGGCAGCGCTGGCGCCGCGCATGCTGCCCCTGGGGGCCGTGGATGTCGGCGCCCGGCTGGGCCTGCCTGAACTGCCGCGTCTGCCCATCCTGCTGTACGCCCGACTCGGTGACGGCCGGGCACGCGACGCCCTGATGGGCTTGGCTGCGGCATTCAGGAGCGCCGTGCGGGGGGTGACGACGGTTGAGGTGCGTGCGTCCGAGGCAGTCATTCAGCGACGGCCTCACTGTGCTGCGGGGGCGAATGCGCCTGGCGTCAGCCCGAAGCTGCGAACGAAGCTGCGCGTCATGTGGCTCTGGTCCGCAAACCCGCTCGCGGCGGCCACGTTTGCCAGCGCCATGCCACTGCTGACCAGCCGGCGCGCATGCTGGGTACGCCGCTGCAGCAGGTAGGCGTGGGGCGGCAGGCCGGTGAGGCGCGTGAAGGCGCGCAGGAACTGGTAGCGACTCAGGCCGGCCTGTGCGGCCAGGGCCGCAAGCGTTGGTGTGGTGCTGGGGTCGTCGTCCATGCGTTCGCGGGCAGCCCTGACGCCCGTGGTGAGGGCAGGGCGTTCGCGCGGTACGGGTTGCAGCAGCCGGGCGATCAGGGCCAGCAGCTCGGCTTCGGCGTGAATTGTTTCGCCGCCCTGAGCGGCATCGAACAGCGCCGCGAAGCGCGCCACCAGCACGCGGTCGCGAATGACCGGGGCCGTGAACTCGAAGCCGGCACTTGGCATCACGTCATCGGCCGCGTCCAGCAGGCGTGCCGGCTCGACGTAGAGCATGCGCCAGCGTCGGCCGGTCGCGTCCAGCGGCTTGCCATCGTGGACCTCGCCGGGGTTCACCGTGATCATGTCGCCCGCGTCGGCCTGCACCACGCCCCGCCCGCTGGCGGACTTCTGTGCGCCGCGCTCGACGAGACCGATGCCGAAGCTGTCGTGGGTATGGCGCCCGAAGCTATGGGCCGAGTCGGCCGCGACGAGTTCTACGCCGGCCATGCCGGAACGCAGCAGCTGGAAGCCTCGGGCCGAAGTCATGGCCCGAGTGTCACATGTCAGTGCCGCCCGGCCGCCCGATGGCACCGACGCACGCCCTCCGGGGGGGGGCAGCTCACGAAGGAAGCGTGGGGGCTGCGTTGCTTCAGCGCAGGTGCTGCCAGATCGCCGAGCCCCAGATGCCGGCGGCCACCACCAGGGCCATCAGCACGGCGGCGCTGGCGATGTCCTTGGCGCGCTTGGACAACTCATGCCGCTCGAAGGACACGCGGTCGACGACGGCTTCGATGGCCGAGTTCAGCAGCTCGACGATGAGGATGAGCAGCAGCGATCCCAGTAGCAGTGCCGCCTGTTCCCAGGTCTTGGCCAGCCAGAAGGCCAGCGGCGCGGCGATGATGCACAGCCAGGTCTCCTGGCGGAAGGCGCTCTCGCCGGTATAGGCGGCCTTCAGCCCAGCCCAGGAATAGCCGGCGGCGTGGATGATGCGATCAAGGCCGGTGCGGCCTTTGTGGGGATTGCTCATGAGCGCTGCGGGAGCTGGGTGATGACGCGCGAGCCGGCGATCGTATCGTGCAGAAATTGCCGCTGTGGGTGCAGCCTCGCGATCAGCAGATAGGCTGCGATGCCGGCGACAAGACTGCCGACGATGGCGCCGCCGCCGTGCAGACCGAGGGCCCAGACGCTGACCAGGGCCGGCAGGAACCACAGCCAGCTGAGGCAATAGCGCACCACGGCCCGGCCCCAACCCAGCGGCAGGCCGCTGGCGTCCACGACACGCAGATGCCAGGTCTTCATGGCCAGGGTCTGGCCGGAGCGGGTCCAGAAGCCGACGAAATACAGGCCCAGCACGAGGAAGAGAACGACAGCCATGCCCGTGCGTCCCTGCAGGGCGTGCTGTTGACGTGTCAGGACCGAGTAGAGAAAGCCGGCAAAGAAGACCACGCCGAACAGCAGCACGCCCTCGTAGAGAAAGGCAGCGAAACGTCGTGCCAGGCCTGCAGGCGCGGCGCTCGTGTCGACCGCGGCCGTCATGTGCGCGGGGCGTCCGCGGGCGGCGTCTTCAGCGACTTGGGCAATAGGGTCTTGGGGTCGACCAGGGAGGGATCGGCCACCACCTTGGCCTCACCTGCCGAGTGGTGGACGGGGCGGGCCAGGCCGCGCGTGATGAGCACCGTCGTGGCACCGGGCTTGGCCTGGACCAGGCTGCCGGCCACCGGAACCGGCGTGACGATCTTGGGGACGTCGGGAACTATATTGGACTTCGGGCCTGCGGCTACCGGCTGCCTGGGCGCCGAGGCGGCGGCCTTGGCCTGGCGACGCGCGGCGGCCTTGTCGGCCAGTTCCTGGCGCTTCTCGGGTGGCAGGGCCTGATAGGCCTCCCACTTGGCCTGGCGCTCCTCGGCATCGACCTGCTTGGCAACCTGGAAGCCGACACGGGCGTCCACGCGCTCGGCAGGCGTCAGATGAGCCCAGTCGCGCATGCGTTCATGCAGACGGGCGAGTTCGGGTTCGGGCAGGGCGGCCAGTCGCGGCGTGGCGTTCAGCCATTTGCTGCGCTGGTTGGGGCCGAGCTTGTCCCAGTCCTTGGCCAGCGGGGCGAGGAGGTCCCGCTGGGCCGGCGTGAGGGCTTGCCAGGTCGGCGCGGAGGCCAGGGCGGACACTGGCGCCATCACGGGTGCCATGGGGCGCGGCTTGGGCGCCGGCGCTGCGGGAACTGCGGCGCTCGCCGGTGTCGCTTCGGGCGCAGAAGCCGCTTCTTGTGCCTGCGCAAAAGCAGAAAACCCCGCCGCGGTGAGCAGCAGGGCCATCAGAGGACGGAGGGGAGCGGAGACCGTCCGCGCGACTCGACTCATGGGCATCCGGTCATTCTTGACCATCTCTCAGGAATTCGGCGAAGCCCGGATCGCGGAAGGCGGAGGGCGGCAGGTTGTCGCTGAGCAGCGCGGTATCGACCTCGGCGGCCGCGACGATCTGCTGGTGGATCTGGCCCCGCTGCATCAGCAGCAGGCCGGCCAGCAGGGCTAGCAGCGGCAGCGCCGAAACAAGTTTGGCCCACAGGCCGTTGTTGCTGCCAGAGCCTCGCGGGCCGCCGCTCAGCGCCAGGGTCGAGCCCATCTGCACCACGCCGGGGCTGGCGGTGCTCACCGAGGTGCGGGCGGCACGGGCCTGGGCGGCACGAGCCAACGCTTGCTCACGCGCGAAGCGCAGGCGCTCGGAGACGTCGTGCGGCAGGGCGGCATTGCGCTCGGTCAGGCCGGCGGCGATGCGCAGGCCGAAACGCGTGACGCGAGCGTCCAGGTCGGCGGACAGGGCGGAAAAATTTGATGGCGACTTCATAGCGTGATCCCCTTGGCCTTGAGCGACTTCGCCAGTGAGTGGACGGCACGCGAGCAGTGAGTTTTGACACTGCCTTCCGAGCAACCCATCACAGAGGCGGTCTCTGCAACATCCAGTTCCTCCCAGTAACGCAGCAGGAAGGCTTCGCGTTGACGTGCAGGGAGTTGCTGAACCTCCACATCGATGGATTGCAAGATTTGCGCCCGGCTGACCTCGTCGGCCGCGCTCAATGCGCCCATGGCGCCGTCCTGGGTTTCGAGGATCTCGAGCAGGTCGAAGTCGCCGTCGGCATCGCCACCCTCGAAGTCAGACATATTCGTCATGACCGCCTTGCGCACCTTCTGGCGACGGAAGTAGTCCATCGTCGCGTTGGACAGGATGCGCTGGAAAAGCAGGGGCAGTTCGGCCGCGGGGCGGTCGAAATAGTTCTCGGCCAGCTTGATCATGGCGTCCTGCACGATGTCCAGGGCGGCATCGTCGTCTCGAACCAGATAGGCCGTGCGCTTGAAGGCGCGGCGGTCCACGGTACGCAGGAAATCGTTGAGTTCTTTGTCGGTGGCCAAGGCTAGGGAAGCGGGTCCGGACGGCAGCGCGGATTATGGCATTCGCCTGATACGAAGGCTCGAGCATTTTTGCTCGGCATAATGCTGCTTCGCACAAAGAGTAAAGCTCTCACCGTGGCCGCCCGACTGGGGCCCCACCGGTTGATCGCGCAGGTTCCGAATCCGCCTCACGAGGGCGAGAAGAGGGGCACCAATGGTTTTTCGTTAGAGAAATTCACAGAGGTTCGAAAAATGGACATGTCTGCCGCGGATATCAAGCGCGCCGCCCTGGCGCAGCCGAATTCCCAATCCCCCTATTCCTCCACCGCGGAGCTCAACGGCTCCGAGATCCTCGTTCGCTGCCTGCAGGCCGAAGGGGTGCGCCATCTCTGGGGTTACCCCGGCGGCGCGGTGCTCTACATCTACGACGCCCTCTACAAGCAGGACAGCATCCAGCACGTGCTCGTCCGCCATGAGCAGGCCGCCGTCCATGCCGCCGACGGCTTTGCTCGCGCCAGCGGCGAAGTCGGCGTGGCGCTGGTCACCTCGGGGCCGGGCGTGACGAATGCCGTGACCGGTATCGCGACCGCCTACATGGACTCGATCCCGATGGTCATCATCACTGGGCAGGTCCCGACGCCCGCCATCGGCTTGGATGCCTTCCAGGAATGCGACACCGTCGGCATCACCCGCCCCATCGTCAAGCACAACTTCCTGGTGAAGGACGTGCGCGACCTGGCGTTGACGATCAAGAAGGCCTTCCACATCGCCCGCACCGGCCGCCCCGGCCCGGTCGTGGTGGACATCCCCAAGGATGTGTCGCTGGCCAAGACGACGTTCAGCTACCCGGACCGCATCGAGATGCGGTCCTACAACCCGGTGAAGAAGGGCCACAGCGGCCAGATCCGCAAGGCCGTGCAGCTGCTGCTGCAGGCCAAGCGACCCTATATCTACACCGGTGGCGGCGTCATCCTGGGTGAAGCGACGGCCGAATTGCGCCAGCTGGTCGACATGCTGGGCTTCCCCTGCACGAACACGCTGATGGGCCTGGGCGCCATGCCCGGCACCGACCCCCGCTTCCTGGGCATGCTGGGCATGCACGGTACCTACGAAGCCAACATGACCATGCAGCACTGCGACGTGCTGCTGGCCGTGGGCGCGCGCTTCGACGACCGTGTCATCGGTAACCCCAAGCACTTCGGCTCGGTGGAGCGCAAGATCATCCACGTGGACATCGACCCCTCGTCGATCTCCAAGCGCGTGCGCGTCGACATCCCCATCGTGGGCGACGTCAAGGACGTGCTGCAGGAGCTGATCGCCCAGCTGAAGGAAGCGCAGGCCAAGCCGGACGCAGCGGCCGTCAACGCCTGGTGGAGCCAGATCAACGAATGGCGCGGTCGCGACTGCCTGGCCTTCAAGGGCTCGGACGAGGTCATCAAGCCGCAGATGGTGGTCGACACCCTGTGGCGCCTGACCCGCGATCGGGACACCTACATCACGTCGGACGTCGGCCAACACCAGATGTGGGCCGCCCAGTACTACAAGTTCGACGAGCCGCGTCGCTGGATCAACTCCGGCGGCCTGGGGACGATGGGCGTGGGCCTGCCGTATGCGATGGGCATCAAGCTGGCCAAGCCGGACTCGGACGTGTTCTGCGTCACCGGCGAGGGCAGCATCCAGATGTGCATCCAGGAGCTGTCGACCTGCTTCCAGTACAAGACGCCGGTCAAGATCGTCTCGCTGAACAACCGCTACCTCGGCATGGTGCGCCAGTGGCAGCAGCTCGACTATGAGGGCCGCTACTCGCACAGTTATATGGACGCGCTGCCCGATTTCGTGAAGCTGGCCGAGGCTTATGGCCACGTCGGCATCCTGGTCGAGAAGCCCAGCGACGTCGAGCCGGCGCTGAAGGAAGCGATGCGCCTGAAGGACCGCACGGTCTTCCTCGACATCCGTACCGATCCGACCGAGAACGTCTGGCCCATGGTCAAGGCGGGCAAGGGCATTTCGGAAATGCTGCTGGGCTCGGAAGACCTGTGATCGGCGGAAGCCGCGGGCTTTGGCGAGGGTTACCGCCCTCGACGAGGCCGGCGGTGGATGCGGAGAACAGCCGACGAAGGCAGTCCTTTTAACGATTCGAACCCGCAGCCAAGGTCCGTCGGTTACCGCCGTCGGCACTGAAGAGCGCGAAGGACGACATCCCTCATGAAACACATCATTGCTTTGCTCATCGAGAACGAGCCGGGTGCGCTGTCGCGCGTCGTGGCCCTGTTCTCGGCCCGTGGCTACAACATCGAGAGCCTGACCGTCGCGCCGACGGAAGACGCGTCGCTGTCTCGCATGACCATCGTGACCACCGGGTCCGACGAGGTCATCGAGCAAATCACCAAGCACCTCAACCGCCTCATCGAAGTGGTCAAGGTCGTCGACCTGACCGAGGGCAACTACACCGAGCGCGAGCTGATGCTGATCAAGGTGCGCGCCGTCGGCAAGGAGCGCGAGGAGATCAAGCGCACCGCCGACATCTTCCGCGGCCGCGTCATCGACGTCACCGAGAAGACCTACACCATCGAGCTGACCGGCGACGCGAGCAAGCTCGACGCCTTCATCGACGCGATCGACCGTGCGTCCATCCTCGAAACCGTCCGCACCGGCGCCAGCGGCATCGGCCGCGGCGAGCGCATCCTGCGCGTCTGATCCGTCTTCACCACCCCACATTCACAGTTTTTTCTGGAGCGACCCATCATGAACGTCTACTACGACAAGGACGCCGATCTCAGCCTCATCAAGGGCAAGAACGTCACCATCATCGGCTACGGCTCACAAGGCCACGCCCACGCGCAGAACCTGAACGACAGCGGCGTGAAAGTCACCGTCGCCCTGCGTCGCGGCGGCGCGTCCTGGTCCAAGGCCGAAGGCGCCGGCCTCAAGGTGGCCGAGATCGCCGAAGCCGTGAAGTCGGCCGACGTGGTCATGATCCTGCTGCCCGACGAGCAGATCGCCGACGTCTACAAGAAGGAAGTCGAGCCCAACATCAAGCAAGGCGCTTCGCTGGCCTTCGCCCACGGCTTCAACGTCCACTACGGCCAGGTGCAGCCGCGCGAAGACCTGGACGTCTGGATGGTCGCCCCCAAGGCCCCCGGCCACACGGTGCGCAACACCTACCGCCAAGGTGGTGGCGTGCCCCACCTGATCGCCGTTTACGCCGACAAGACTGGCAAGGCGCGTGACCTGGCCCTGAGCTATGCCGCGGCCAACGGTGGCGGCAAGGCAGGCATCATCCAGACCAGCTTCCGCGAAGAGACTGAGACCGACCTGTTCGGTGAGCAGGCCGTGCTGTGCGGCGGTGCCGTCGAGCTGATCAAGGCGGGCTTCGAAACGCTGACGGAAGCCGGCTACGCCCCCGAGATGGCCTACTTCGAGTGCCTGCACGAGCTCAAGCTCATCGTGGACTTGATCTACGAAGGCGGCATCGCCAACATGAACTACTCGATCTCGAACAACGCCGAGTACGGCGAGTACGTGACGGGTCCCAAGGTCGTGACCGAGGCCACCAAGAACGCGATGCGCCAGGCGCTGAAGGACATCCAGACCGGCGAATACGCCAAGTCCTTCATCCTGGAGAACAGGGCCGGCGCCCCGACACTGATCAGCCGCCGCCGTCTGACCGCCGAGCACCCCATCGAGCAGGTCGGCGAGAAGCTGCGCGAAATGATGCCGTGGATCAAGGCCAACAAGCTGGTCGACAAGGCCAAGAACTGATTCGGTTTCTTCGCCAATCACCAGGGCCGGCGCCGTGAGGCGCCGGCCTTTTTGCTTTCAGAGCAGGGCGAGCGTGCCGGAGTCGGGTTCGCCAGCGTAGAAGGCGTCCAGTGCCTGGCGGAAGCAGTCGTGCGGCGACACCGCATCGAACAGCGTCAGGCAGGAGTGGAACTTCAGCGCGTCGATGTCGCCCAGGATGCTGGACGCCGAACGCCCCTGGTGCCTGAGCATGACCCGCACGCATTCGCGCAACCGCTTGCCCAGCAGCGGATGGGCCAGATAGGCCTCAGTCTCGGCGCGGCCGTTCAGGCCGTATTCGTGCGCCATCGCGCTGCGTCCGAGGCCGCGCAGTTGCGGCAGCACGAACCAGATCCAGTGGCTGGTCTTGCGGCCGGCGCACAGTTCGGCCAGCGCCTGTTCGTAGTGCGCCTGCTGGGCGTCGATGAAGCGTTCAAGGCTGTCCATGGCTCAGGGCTGGTGGTTGGACCGCAGTGCTTCGACGGCGTCCTGTGGCAGCCAGAGCAGGGTGTTCAGATAGGTGTCAAGGCAGTCCACCAACGGCTCACGCGGGCCCTTGCGCCAGACGTCGGAGCCGTAGAAGGCGTCCTGCTGCGCGACCAACTGCTCGCGGCTGTCGAAGGCTCGAATCAGAAAGAAGCTTTCCTCCTCATGGTCCGAGCGACCGAAGGCGACGACATCCATGCCGCTGGCGCGCACCAAGGGGAGGGCGATGCGCACGGCGGCGACGAAGCGGTCCGCGCAGCCCGGCTTGAGGCGGTAGCTGCGGACTTCGATGAGTTTCATGGCAGTCTCCTGTCGTTTTCAGCAATGCTAGGAGCGGCATCGGCACGGATCTGTCAGCTATCCTGCCGGCCTATGACCCCTGATCCCACCGAGGACGACGAGCCCAGCACGTCCGTCCGTCCCCGCCGCAAAGGCATCTACGCCCTGCCCAACGCGATCACGCTGGGCGCGCTCTTCAGCGCCTTCTACGCCATCGTCATGGCCATGAACACGCGCTTCGAGGTGGCCTGCGTGGCCATCTTTGCCGCCGCCATCCTCGACAGTCTGGACGGCCGCGTGGCGCGCATGACCAACACCCAGTCGGCCTTCGGCGAGCAGATGGACAGCCTGTCCGACATGGTGGCCTTCGGCGCCGCGCCGGCCCTCATCGTCTATATGTGGGCGCTGAAGGACATGGGCAAGCCGGGCTGGATACCGGCCTTCGTCTACATCGCCGGCGCGGCGCTGCGGTTGGCACGTTTCAACGTCAACATCGGCGTCGTAGACAAGCGCTACTTCCAGGGCCTGCCCAGCCCGGCCGCCGCGGCCCTCGTCATCGGCCTGATCTGGGCCGTCGTGGACGGCGCCGAGTCCAACCGCGTGCCTCAGGGCAGCTGGATCACTTGGGCGGCCTATGGTGTGACGCTGTTCGCCGGCCTTTCGATGGTGACGAATGCGCCCTTCTACAGCTTCAAAGTCTTCGACCGGCGGCGCAGCGTGCCCTTCATCGTGCTCGTCGTGATCATGCTCGGCATCGGCCTCGCGGCCCTCGATCCGGCGCGAGTTCTCTTCGGCGTCTTCTGCGTTTACGGCCTGTCGGGCTATGTCATCTACGGCTGGCGCAAGGCCAAGGGCAAACCGGTCAGCGTCATCTCCACGAGCAAGGACGAGCCCGATGAACGTGGCTTGCATCAATAGGCTTTCGTGCTAGATTCCCGACCCATGAGCCGCGCCGAGCGAATTAGCCTGCTACTAGTCCTAGAGGAACCACGGGTTCGCTAGTCAGTCGCGCACGTACGCTCACACCTGACCCAAACGGCCCGTTTGCAACCGCAGCGGGCCGTTCGTGTTTTCAAAGGCTGCTGGTTGCGCCACCCACCCTCGGATGGAACACCCATGTTGAAGCAACCGCAGCTCAAGTACCGCCCCTTCGCCCCGATCGCATTGTCGGACCGCACCTGGCCCGAAGCCGTGCTGACCCGTGCGCCGATCTGGCTGAGCACCGATCTGCGGGACGGCAACCAGGCCCTGATCGAGCCCATGGACATCGCGCGCAAGCTGCGCATGTTCCAGCAGCTGGTGAAGATCGGCTTCAAGGAGATTGAGGTCGGCTTCCCGTCGGCCTCGCAGACCGAGTTCGACTTCGTCCGCCTGCTCATCGAAGGCGGCCACATTCCCGAGGACGTGAGCATCCAGGTGCTGACCCAGGCGCGCGCCCACCTGATTGAGCGCACCTTCGAATCGTTGGGTGGTGCCAAGCGCGTCATCGTCCACGTCTACAACGCCGTCGCGCCCATCATGCGCCGCGTCGTGCTGGGTACCGACGAAGATGGCATCGTCGAACTCGCGGCCTCGCATGCCCGCCAGATCAGGGATCTGGCCGCCGCGAGGCCGGGCGTGGACTGGCGCTTCGAGTATTCGCCCGAGATGTTCTCCGGCACCGAGCTGGCCTTCAGCAAGCGCGTCGTCGACGCCGTGACCGCCGTGTGGGCCCCGACGCCCGAGCGCAAGTGCATCATCAACCTGCCGTCCACGGTCGAGCACAGCACGCCCAACATCTTTGCGGACATGATCGAGTGGATGCACCGTAACCTGGCGCGCCGCGAGTCCATCGTCTTGTCCGTCCATCCGCACAACGACCGCGGCACGGGCACGGCGGCCGGTGAGTTCGCGCTGATGGCCGGCGCCGACCGCGTCGAAGGCTGTTTGTTCGGCAACGGCGAGCGCACCGGCAACGTCGACCTCGTCAACATCGCACTGAATCTCTACACCCAGGGTGTGGACCCGCAGCTGGACTTCTCGGACATCGATGAGGTGCGCCGCTGCGTCGAGCACTGCACGCAGATCCCGGTCCACCCACGCCATCCCTACGTGGGCGATCTCGTGTACACCTCCTTCTCCGGCTCCCACCAGGACGCCATCAAGAAGGCTTTCGCCGCGCGTCGGGAGGGGGAGATTTGGGACATGCCCTACCTCCCCGTCGACCCCAAGGACCTGGGGCGCAGCTATGACGCCGTCATCCGCGTGAACAGCCAGTCCGGCAAGGGCGGCATCGCCTATCTGCTCGAGGCCGAATACGGGCTGGAACTGCCGCGCCGCCTGCAGATCGAGTTCAGCCAGGTCGTGCAGCGCGTCATGGACGACGCCGGCAAGGAACTGACCGCTGCCGACATCTACGCCATCTTCGAGCGTGAATACGGCATCGGCAACGCCGGCGCCTCCGTCGTGCAGCCGCAGATGACCGAGGTGGCGGGCGGCGCCATGCGCCTGTCGGCCGAGGTCGTGCTGGGCGGCTGGATGGGCCATGTGCAGGGCGAGGGCAACGGTCCCATTGATGCCTTCGTCAATGCGCTGTCGTCCCGCCTGGAGCAGGAGGTGCGCGTGCTGGATTACCACGAGCATTCCATCGGCAGCGGTGCCGATGCCCGCGCGGTGGCCTATCTGGAGCTGCGCGTCGGCGAGGTGACTCGCCACGGCGTGGGCATTGATGGCAGCATCGTGCGTGCGTCCATGCAGGCCATCTTGTCCGGCCTGTCGAGGGCACCGGTGGCGGTCCCCCAGATTCGAGAGGAAAACGTGCGATGACCGACAAGCTCATCATCTTCGACACCACGCTGCGCGACGGCGAACAGTCCCCCGGCGCGTCCATGACGCGCGAGGAAAAGATGCGCATCGCCCGCCAGCTGGAGCGCATGAAGGTCGACATCATCGAGGCCGGTTTCGCGGCATCGAGCAATGGTGACTTCGAGGCGGTCAAGGCCATCGCCGCGGCGGTCAAGGACAGCACGGTCTGCTCGCTGGCCCGTGCCAACGATCGGGACATTTCGCGTGCCGCGGAGGCCCTGGCGCCGGCTCACCGGGCGCGCATCCACACCTTCATCGCCACCAGCGAACTCCATATGGAGAAGAAGCTGCGCATGACCCGCGAGCAGGTGCTGGAGCAGGCCACACTGGCCGTGCGCTTCGGCCGCAATCTGTGCGGCGACATCGAGTTCTCGCCCGAGGACGGCTACCGCTCCGACATCGACTTCCTGGCCCGCGTCTGCGAGGCCGTAATCAAGGAAGGCGCCGGCACCATCAACATCCCCGACACCGTCGGCTATGCCATTCCCGAGCTCTATGGCGACTTCTTGCGCCGCCTGCGCGAGAAGGTGCCGAACTCGGACAAGGCCATCTGGAGCGTGCACTGCCACAACGACCTGGGCATGGCCGTCGCCAATTCCCTGGCAGGCGTGAAGATCGGCGGCGCGCGCCAGGTGGAATGCACCATCAACGGCCTGGGCGAGCGCGCCGGCAATTGTTCGCTCGAAGAAATCGTCATGGCCGTCAAGACGCGGCGCGACTACTTCGGCCTGGACATCGGCATCGATACATCGCAGATCGTGCCGGCCTCCAAGCTGGTGTCTCAGACTACCGGTTTCGTCGTCCAGCCCAACAAGGCCGTCGTCGGCGCCAACGCCTTCGCACACGCCAGCGGCATCCATCAGGATGGCGTGCTGAAGGCCCGCGACACCTACGAGATCATGCGTGCCGAGGACGTGGGTTGGGCCGCCAACAAGATCGTGCTGGGCAAGCTGTCGGGCCGCAATGCCTTCAAGCAGCGTCTGCAGGACCTCGGTATCCAGCTGGAGAGCGAGGCCGAAGTCAATGCGGCCTTCCAGCGCTTCAAGGACCTGGCCGACCGCAAGAACGAGATCTTCGACGAGGACATCGTCGCTCTCGTCATGGACGAATCGGTCATCAACGATGCCGAGCACTACCGCCTGTTGTCGCTGGCGCAGCGCAGCGAGACGGGCGAGCGGCCGCACGCCGCCATCGTCTTCGCCGTCGGCCACCAGGAGCATCGGGCCGAGAGCGACGGCAACGGCCCGGTGGATGCGACGCTGCAGGCCATCGAGTCGGTAGTGCAGTCCGGCGCCGAGATGCTGCTGTACTCGGTCAACGCCATCACCGGCGGCAGCACCGAGTCCCAGGGCGAGGTGACGGTGCGGCTGCAGCATGCCGGCCGGGTGGTGAATGGCGTGGGGGCCGACCCCGACATCATCGTGGCCTCGGCCAAGGCCTACTTGAGCGCGCTGAACAAGCTGCAAAGCAAGGCCGAGCGGGTCGCGGCCCAAGGTTAGCTCGAGCGCCGGGAGGCGCTGTAACCGGCGTGACCCGCGTCACGCCGGTCGCAATCGTTACCACTCGATGTGGAATCTGGCGCGCAAATTCCCCGGTGCTCTGGGGACGCAGGACCGGCTGCGCCCTCAGAATCTCATTCAGAGCCCACCTGCAAGCAGCGCGCGGGTGCTTGGTTGACGGTCTGGGGCTGATCCCGATACCCCTAACTTGTCAGCCGAGGTCTACTTGTCGGCATTTGGAGTCCGCTGCAAAGCGAAAGAGCCGGTGCCGAGCCTGGGGTGAATTCACTTGAGGTATCTCACTTAAGTTCTTATCTTGTCGGCCCTTTTGGCGTCACGTACACTGCCGCCCTGCGTTGGGGACCTCCGTTGAAGACATTTGCCGCCGCCCTTCTGAGCCTCACATTGCTGGCCGCGCTGCCCGGCGCCGCCATGGCCGCTGCTGCTGACGACGCCAAACCCGCGGCCACCCGCACCGCCAAAGCCTCCCCTGCGCCTGCGCGCAAGGTGCGCTCCGTTGTGCTTCGCAAGGCCGCCGCGCCGGTTGTTCCGGCCGTGCCCACGTTCGGCCAGGTCGCCGGCCTGCACCAGGTGGACGACCCCCTGGCACTGAAGTCCAGCGTTGCCTACGTGCTGGACCAGGACACCCACGAAGTGCTGTTCTCCAAGAATCCCCAGGCCGTGCTGCCCATCGCCTCCATCACCAAGCTGATGACAGCCTTGGTGGTGGTCGAGGCCGGCCTGTCGCTGGACGAGAAGATCTCGGTCACCGACGAGGACATCGACACCGAGAAGTTCACCCGCTCGCGCTTGGCCGTCGGCACGACGCTGACGCGCGGCGACATGCTGCACCTGGCTCTGATGGCCAGCGAAAACCGTGCGGCCCACGCGCTGGGCCGCAACTATCCCGGCGGCCTGGAGGCCTTTGTCGCTGCCATGAATGCCAAGGCCGAGAGCCTGGGCATGGCCGACACCCACTACGTCGAGCCCACCGGCCTGTCCAGCCGCAACCAGAGCAGCGCCGCCGACCTGGCCAAGCTGGTCAACGTGACCAGCCAGGTGCCGCTGCTGCGCGACCTGTCGACCTCTCGCGAGGCCCGCGTCGCTCTCGGCAAGCGCCTGGTGCAGTTCCGCAGCACCAATGGCCTGCTGTCCAACCCGCTGTGGGACATCGGCCTGCAAAAGACCGGCTTCATCAACGAGGCCGGCAAATGCCTGGTGATGCAGGCCCGCATGGCCGGTCGCCAGCTCATCATGGTGTTCCTGGACTCCAGCGGCAAGGCCTCGCGGATCGCCGACGCCGAGCGCATGCGCAAGTGGTTGTCCTCGTCGCTGGCGGGGGGCGAGGGAGCCGCGCCAGCGGCCAAGCTCTGAGCGCATGAACCGAATGCAAACGCGGCGCCGAGGCGCAGCGTTTTGCTTCTGCGTTCAGGCTCGGTGGCCGAGAGCCGCCGAGATCTGCGCCGCCGTTTCCTTCAGCCTCACCACCCAGCTTTCCTCCAGCCGGTCGGCGGGGGCTGAGATGGACAGGCCGGCGACCAGCTTGGCCTGGTCGTCGTAGATGCCGGCGGCCATGCAGCGCACACCCAGCTCCAACTCCTCGTCGTCGCGGGCGATGCCGCGTTGGCGCACCATGGCCAGTTCGCGCTCCAGCGAGCCGATGTCGGTGAGGCTGTTGCGGGTGTGGCCCGACAGGCCGGTGCGTGTGGCGTAGGCGCGCACGCGCGGGCTGTCGTCGCTGGCCAGGAAGAGCTTGCCCACCGAGGTGAGATGCAGGGGCGCGCGGCCGCCGACGGCGCGCACGACCTGCATGCCCGAGCGCTCGGAATAGGTGCGCTCGATGTAGACGATCTCGTCGCCCTGGCGCACCGACAGGTTGACCGGCTGGTGAGTGAACTTGTGCAGCTCGCGCATGGCCGGCAGGGCCGCGTCGCGAACGTCCAGGCGCGCCTTCACCAGATTGCCCAGCTCCAGCATGCGCATGCCCAGCCGATAACTGCCGGCTTCGGGTCTGTCCACGAAGCGGCCCAGGGTCAGGTCATTGAGAATCCGGTGTGCCGTGGAGGGGTGCAGGCCGGTGGCCTCGGACAGGGCCTTCAGCGACACCGGGTCCTGGTGCTGGGCCAGCACATCCAGCAGCGCGAACATGCGCTCGAGCACCTGGATCGCGGGGGTTTGCTGGGCCTCTTTGGATTTCATGGCCTCATTGTGGAGGAGATTGCCTGTGTTTTGTATGGCGAAAGCGGGCTTCAACAGGTGGCAAGCCGGGTTGGCTCTGGCGCTGGCCTGGGTGAGCGCTGCCGGGGTGGCTGAGCCCGCTTCTGCGCCGCCGCCCCCCGGTGAAGCGCGCTGGGCCCGGGCGCCGCGGTTTTACGGCCGCATCACGGCCAGCGAGCTGGGACTGGTCATCAACACGGCCGACCCTTATTCGATCGCCGTGGGCGAGTACTACGCCAGGCGCCGCGGGATCCCGCTGGAACAGATCCTGCGCGTGCAGCTGCCCCTGCGGCCCAGTGTGACGCGCGAGGAGTTCGCGGCCCTGGACCAGGCCATCCGCAGCCAGATGCCGGAAAACGTCAACGGCCTGGCCCTGGCCTGGGTGCAGCCCTATGCCGTCGACTGCAATTCGCTGACCTCGGCCCTGGGCGTGGGCCTGCAGCCCGAGCTGTGCTCCCGCAGCTGCGCCGCCACGCGCACCAGCCCCTACACCGCCTATTTCGGCGCGCGGCCCTGGCTGGTCATCGGTGTGCGGCCGACCATGCAACTGGCAGCGCGCTCGGTGCCGGCCGCCATGGCCATGATCGAGCGCGGCATTGCCGCCGACCACACACTGGCGGGTGGGGCGGCCGAGCCGGCCATGGCCTATCTGGCGTCGACGCCGGACGCGGCGCGCAATGTACGTGAGCGCCTGTTCCCGCCGGTGGGCCCCGTGCCCGGCGTGGCGGGTTTCGAGGTGGCGCGCGTGAGGAGCGATGCCTTGCCGGCCCTGCGACGCACGCTAATCTACGAGACAGGCCTGATCCGCGTGCCCAAACCCCTGGGGGGCGAATGGCTGCCCGGGGCCCTGGCCGACCATCTGACATCGGCGGGTGGCGTGCTCGACAAGTCGCCGACCGACGAGGGCCAGATGAATATCCTCGACTGGATCGACGCCGGCGCGACGGCCAGCTACGGCGCGGTCAGCGAGCCCTGCAACCATGTGCAGAAATTCCCTCATCCGCAGATGCTGATCCAGGCCTATGCCCAAGGGCTGAGCGCCCTGGAAGCCTATTGGCACAGCGTGGCCTGGCCGGCTCAGGGGGTCTTCGTGGGCGAGCCCTTGGCCGCGCCGTTCGCGCCGGTGCCCGCGCCCTGAGCAGCCGCCAGGCCCGCGCGCACGGCGCCTTCCAGCGTGGCGGGGTAGGGTCCGGCGACGTAGTCGCCCGCGGCCCGGAGGCCGGGTGCGATCTGCGCGGCGGGGCGGGCCAGGCCCGGCGTGCAGGCAAAGGTCGCGCGCTTCTCGGTCAGCACCTTGTCGATGATGGGCGGCGTGGCCCAGCTCAGCTCGCGCAAGGCCTGGGCCAGCACGGCCTCGGCGCAACCGCCGCGTTCGACCCAGGCCGCCGCGCCGCTGACGACAAAGGCGAAGCGCCCCGCTGCACCACCAAGTGCGCCATGGTCGAAGACGAACTGGGCCGGTGAATCGGGCCCCTCGCGCAGGGCCAGCATTGGCGAGGGCAGGGCGCTGCCGGCGCTTTGCAGATAGACCGTGACGATGGGTTCGAAACCGAGTGCACCCGCCGTGGCAGACCAGGCCGGCGCGATGTCGGCGGTCAGCCGCGCGGCCTCGACACTGGTGCAGGCCAGCACCACGCCATCGAAGGCTTCGCCATCGACGCGCCAGCCGGGCTCGATCTTCTGCACGCGGGCGCCCAGGCGCAGCCGCTCGCTCAGCCAGGCCGTGGCGGGGCCGGCCAGCAGTTCGGACAGCGGCCGGCGCGGCAGCAGCAGGTCGGCGCTGCCGGCGCCGCTGAACAGGGCGTCCTTCAGCACCCGCAGGAAGACCTGGGCGCTGGCTTGCGGTGCCGGGGTGTTCAGCGCGGCGACGCACAGCGGCTCGACCAGGTCGCGCTTCACGGCGGCCGGCAGGCCGGTACAGAGTTCAGCGACGCTCAGGCGCGCATCGCAGCGAAAGCCGCGTGCCAGCCAGCCTCCCGCGGCCATCAGCAGGCCCAGCCTTGCCGACAGCGGCCAGCCGCCGTGGGCCAGCACGCCGCGCGTGAAGGCGACCAGCGGCGATCCCGGCGGCAGCCTCAGCCCGGGCTCGCCGGGATAGGGCAGGGCTAGCGGCAGGCGCTTCAGCACCGCGTCGGGATCGATGCCGAGCCGCCGCATCAGCGCGAGGCTGTCGCGGTAGGCGCCGATGAGGATGTGCTGGCCGTTGTCATAGGGATAGGGCGGCTCGCTGGCGACGCTGCGCGCCCGGCCACCGAGCTGCGGCGCCATCTCGAAGACGGTGATGTCATGGCCCGCGTCGGCCAGCGCAACGCTCGCGGCGATGCCGGCCCAGCCGCCGCCGACGATGGCAAAGCGGCTCACTTGCCGCGCCAGTTGGTTTTCATGGCGATCCAGAGCTTGCGCAATGGCGTCAGCGCAATGCGCTGGTGCAGCACCTGGAAGTCCTCGCGCTCGATCTCGACGAGCAGGGCACGGTAGATATTGGCCATCATCAGCCCGGGCTTCTGCGCGGTGCGGTCCACCTCGGGCAGCAGGGCCAGGGCCTCGTCATAGAGCCGGTGCGCCCGCTCGGCCTGGAACTTCATCAGCGCCGTGAAGCGCTCCGAATAGCCCCAGGGCTTGCTGCGCAGCAGGATCTCGTTGGCCTTGACGCCGAACTGCTGCAGCTCGTTCACCGGCAGATAGATGCGGCCGCGCCGCGCGTCGTCGCCGACGTCGCGGATGATGTTGGTCAGCTGCATGGATAGGCCCAGCTTGTGGGCGTACTCGACGGTCTGCGGCTGCGTGCGGCCGAAGATGCCGCTGGCGACCTCGCCGACGACGCCAGCCACCAGATGGCAATAGCGCGCCAGGCCCGGGTAGTCGAGATAGCGCGTCTGCTGCAGGTCCATGTCGCAGCCTTCGATGACGGCGTTCAGATGCTCCAGCCGGATGTCGTAGGTCGTGGCGTGCGGCATCAGCGCCTTCATGACCGGGTGGCTGGGCTGGCCGGCAAAGGCGCTGGTCACTTCCTTGCGCCACCAGGCCAGCTTGGTCGCGGCGACGCCGGCGTCGTGGGTCTCGTCGACGACGTCGTCCACCTCGCGGCAAAAGGCATAGAAGGCCGTGATCGCTGCCCGCCGCGCAGGCGGCAGGAACAGAAAGGCGTAATAGAAGCTCGAGCCGCTCGCGGCGGCTTTCTCCTGGACGTATTGCTCTGGGCTCATGGTGCGGCCCGCATTGTCAGGGCGCGCCACAGCAACCGAGGCCCGTCCCAAACCCCTAGAGAGGGGCGGCGCAGCAGGCTGTCGTGATGATTGGCCCCGATCTTGTCGAGAATGAGCAGGCCGCCCTGCACGACCAGGCGCAGCTCCCAGCCGGTGCGGCCGCGTAGGCTCAGGGCCAGCGGCGCGCCCTCCAGCATCAACTGGCGAGCCCAGGTGCAGAGGTCGGCGATCAGCTGGCGGGCGGCGGAGCTGTCGCGGCAGGCCAGCACATCGTCGCCATTCACGCCATGGCGATCGAGGTCGTCCTGCGGCACATAAAGCCGGCCGTTAGGCCCGTCGCGGCTGAAGTCCTGCCAGAAGTTCATCAGCTGCAGCGCCGAGCAGATGGCGTCCGAGCGGCGCAGCGAGACCGCGTCGCTCACGCCATACAGGCCCAGCAGCAGCCGGCCCACCGGGTTGGCCGAGCGGCGGCAGTAGTCCAGTAGATGCTCGCGGTCGCGGTAGCGGGGCGGGGTCAGGTCCTGCTCGAAGGCGTCGAGGAGATCGTGCAAGAGCGGCGGCTGCAGTCGGTGCATCTCGCGCGCCAGCGGCCCGAAGACAGGGGCCCAGCGCGGGGAGGGCGTCTCGCCAGCCACCACGGCGATCAGATCGGCGCGATAGTCGCGCAAGGACGCAGCGCGCTCGGCCGTGGTGGCGTTGCCCTCGTCCGCCAAGTCGTCCGCCGTGCGGGCGAAGTGGTAGATGGCGACCACCGCCGGCCGCAGTGCAGGCGGGCACAGCAAGGAAGCAACGGGAAAGTTCTCGTAATGGTCGACGCTCAAGCTTTTTCTCAAGTTCCGCTTGCAAAGCCGCGGCGTAGCAGCGAAATTCGGCAAGGTTTGACAGCTGCCACAGGGTCTGAATACATTACTGACCCGCCGGTCATTAAATTTTAGAGGCTGGTCGTTTCACCCTGCCGAGGTTTGCATGTCCCATCTTCTGCGTCTCGCGCCGCCCCTGCTGTTGGCGGCCCTGCTTTCCGCCTGCGGTAAGCAGCCCGCCGCTCCCGAACCGGAGCGCGCGGTGCGCACGCAACTCGTCAACGCCGGTTCGGCCACGGCCAGCCACGAGTATGCGGCCGAGGTGAGGCCGCGCATCGAGTCCCGCCTGTCCTTCCGCGTCAGCGGCAAGCTGCTGAGCCGTTTGGTCAATCTCGGGGATTCGGTCAAGCCCGGCCAAGTGCTGGCCCGCATCGACGCGCAGGATCTGAAGCTGGCCGAAGCCGCCGCCAGTGCGGCCGTGATGGCCGCGCGCACCAACCGCGACCAGGCAGGCCAGGACTACAAGCGCTTCGTCGACCTGCAGCGCCAGGGCTTCATCAGCGCCGCCGAACTCGAGCGCCGTGACTCCGCCTTCAAGGCCGCCCAGGCTCAGCTCGAGCAGGCCAAGGCGCAAGCCGATGTGCAGGGCAACCAGGCGGGCTATGCCCAGCTCATCGCCGACGGCGCCGGCGTCATCACCGCCATCAATGCCGAGCCCGGTCAGGTGCTGGCGGCCGGCACGCCCGTGGTGACCGTGGCGCTGGACGGTCCTCGCGACATCGTCTTTTCCGTGCCGGAAGACCAGATCACCCGCATGAAGGCGGCGGCGGGCCAGGCTGGCGCGCTCAAGGTGCGCCTGTGGGGTTCCGACAAGACCTGGCCGCTGACGCTACGCGAGGTCGCCGCCGCGGCCGACCCCGTCACCCGTACCTTCCTCATCAAGGCCGACGCCGGCAAGTTGGACGTCAAGCTCGGCCAGTCGGCCACCGTCGTGCTGGATCTGCCGCAGATCGCCGGCGTCATCAAGCTGCCGCTGGCGGCCGTGCTGCAGCAGGGCGGCAAGACCTCGGTCTGGATACTGGACGGCGCCTCGATGACGGTCAAGCCCGTGGCGGTGCAGGTGGGCGGGGCCGAGGGCAACGACGTCGTCATCGCTGGCGGGTTGAGTCCCGGCCAGGAGGTCGTCGTCGCGGGCGTGCACGTGCTCAACCCGGGCCAGAAGGTCAAGCGCTACGTGCCGCCGCGCACGACGGCCGCGCCTGCAGCTCCCGCAGCATCTGCGGCGTCGCACTGAGCCGGGGCCCTCCATGAGTCCCGATATCACCAAACAGCCCCAGGTCGGCGGTTTCAACGTCTCGCGCTGGGCGCTCGAACACCCGGCACTGACGCGCTACTTGATGGTGGTGCTGATGCTGATGGGCTTCGTCGCCTATTTCCAGCTCGGCCAGGATGAGGACCCGCCGTTCACCTTCCGAGCCATGGTCATCCAGGCCTTCTGGCCGGGGGCCACGGCCCAGCAGATGGCCGACCAGGTCACCGACAAGATCGAGAAGACGCTGCAGGAAGTGAACCACGCGGACAAGATCCGTTCGTACACCAAGCCCGGCGAGTCGCTGACGGTCTTCCAGGTCAAGGACAACACGCCGCCCAAGGAGGTCGCCGACCTCTGGTACCAGACGCGCAAGAAGATCGGTGACATGCGCTCCACGCTGCCCCAGGGCGTGCTGGGTCCGGTGTTCAACGACGAGTTCGGCGACGTCTACGGCTCCATCTACGCGCTGTCGGCCGACGGCTTCAGCCGCGAGGAGCTGCGCGAGCACGCCGACCGCGTGCGCCAGGCCCTGCTGCAGGTCAAGGACGTGGCCAAGGTCGAGATCTTCGGCATCCAGCCCGAGAAGGTCTTCATCGAGGTTTCGCAGAAGCGCCTGGCCCAACTTGGCCTGGACTTCAGCCAGGTCATCAACCAGATCGGTGCCCAGAACGCCGTCGAAGGCGCCGGCGTGCTGAACGCCGGCAGCGCTAACTTCGAGATCCGTGTGCAGGGCCAGTTCACGACGGCCCAGGCCCTGGCCGAGGTGCCTATCCGCGCCATCAATCCGCAGACCGGCGTGGCCAGCCAGATGCGCTTGGGCGACATCGCCGAGATCAAGCGCCAGTACGTCGACCCTCCGGCCACCAAGGTGCGCCATCAGGGCAAGGAAGTGCTGGCCCTGGGCGTGTCCATGGCCAAGGGCGGCGACATCATCGCCATGGGCAAGGCGCTAAATGCCGCCATCAAGGACATCGAGCGGGAGCTGCCAGCAGGCATCCGGCTCGAGCAGATCCAGGACCAGCCCAAGGCCGTGACGACCTCGGTCGGCGAGTTCGTGCATGTGCTCATCGAGGCCGTCGTCATCGTGCTGGCCGTCAGCTTCATCTCGCTGGGCCTGCATACCAAGCCGCTGCGCATCGACATCTGGCCCGGCCTGGTCGTCGCCATCACCATCCCCCTGGTGCTGGCCATCACCTTCACGACGATGTTCTATTGGGGGGTGGGCCTGCACAAGATCTCGCTCGGGTCGCTGATCATCGCGCTGGGCCTGCTGGTGGACGATGCGATCATTGCCGTCGAGATGATGGTGCGCAAGCTCGAAGAGGGCTACGACAAGATGCATGCCGCCACCTTCGCGTATGACGTGACGGCCATGCCCATGCTGACCGGCACGCTGATCACGGCGGTGGGCTTCCTGCCCATCGGCTTGGCCAAGTCGGTGACGGGTGAATACACCTTCGCCATCTTCGCCGTCACGGCGGCGGCCCTGGTCATCTCCTGGGTGGTGTCAGTCTATTTCGTGCCTTACCTGGGCGCGCTGCTGCTCAGGGCCAAGCCCGCCGCCGAGGGGGAGGTGCATGAGCTCTTCGACACGCCCTTCTACAACCGCTTCCGCAGCGTGGTGCGCTGGTGCGTGGAGAACCGCTGGAAGACCATCGGCCTGACGCTGCTGGTGTTCGCCCTGGGCCTGGTCGGCATGGGCCGCGTGCAGCAGCAGTTCTTCCCTGATTCCAGCCGCCCCGAAATCCTCGTCGACCTCTGGCTGCCCGAGGGCTCGACCATCCAGGAAACCGAGGTGCTGGCCAAGCGCTTCGAGGCCCGCATGCTGAAGGAAGAGGGCATGTCGACGGTGACGACCTGGGTCGGCTCTGGCGTGCCGCGCTTCTACCTGCCGCTGGACCAGATCTTCCCGCAGGCCAATGTCACCCAGTCCATCCTGCTGCCCAAGGGCCTGGCCGAGCGCGAGGAACTGCGCAAGCGCCTGCCGGCCGTGCTGGCCGAGGAATTCCCGGAGGCGCGCGGCCGCGTCAAGCTGCTGCCCAACGGCCCGCCGGTGCCCTATCCAGTGCAGTTCCGGGTCACCGGCACCGACCCCAAGATCGTGCGTGACTGGGCCGACAAGGCCAAGGACATCCTGCGCGCGAGCCCGAACATGCGCGGCGTCAATGACAACTGGAACGAGAACGTCAAGATGCTGCGCCTCAAGGTCGACCAGGACAAGGCGCGCGCCCTGGGCGTGTCCAGCCAGAGCCTGGCCCAGTCGGCCCGCACCCTGCTGTCGGGCACCGTCATCGGCCAGTACCGCGAGGCCGACAAGCTCGTCGACATCGTGCTGCGCCAGCCGCTGGAGGAGCGCGCCGTCATCACCGACATCGCCAATGCCTATGTGCCGGCCAGCACCGGCCGTGCCATCCCGCTGACGCAGATTGCCAAGGTGGATTTCGACTGGGAACCCGGCGTGATGTGGCGCGAAGGACGCCTGTACGCCGTGACGGTGCAGGGCGACGTCGCCGAAGGCCTGCAGGGCGCAACGGTGACCAAGGAAGTCTGGCCGAAGCTGGACGAGCTGCAGAAGCAGATGCCCACGGGCTACGGCATCCAGATCGCCGGCGCGGTGGAGGAGAGCAGCAAGGGCCAGGGTTCGATCGCCGCCGGCGTGCCCATCATGCTGTTCATCACCTTCACGCTGCTGATGCTGCAGTTGCAGAGCTTCAGCCGGGCGATGCTGGTCTTCCTGACCGGGCCTCTTGGCATCGCGGGCGTGGCCATGGCCCTGCTGGTGCTGAACCGGCCCTTTGGCTTCGTCGCGCTGCTGGGCGTCATCGCGCTGATGGGCATGATCATGCGCAACTCCGTCATCCTCATCGACCAGATCGAGCAGGACCGTGCCCGCGGTGTGCCGGACTGGGCAGCCATCGTCGAGTCGGCGGTGCGGCGTTTCCGCCCCATCGTGCTGACGGCGGCGGCGGCGGTGCTGGCCATGATCCCGCTGTCGCGCAGCGTGTTCTGGGGCCCGATGGCCGTGGCCATCATGGGTGGCCTCATCGTCGCCACGGTGCTGACCCTGCTTGCCCTGCCGGCCATGTACGCGGCCTGGTTCCGCGTCGTGCGGCCGCAGGAAGAAGAGCACAGCCGCCTGCACAGCCGCTTCGCCGACACCGAAGCCTCCGAGTCGGCCTGACAGTTTTCTTCAGGGTTTTGCCGCCCCGCGCATCGGGGCGGCGGGCAGGCCGTGCGAGGTCGCTACAATCGCCGGTTTGCCGAATCGCCTACGGGGCTGCTTCTCAACAAGCAGCCCAACCAGAACCAACCCGTTGCGCGGGTGGCGAAATTGGTAGACGCACCAGGTTTAGGTCCTGACGCCTTCACGGGCGTGCCGGTTCGAGTCCGGCCCCGCGCACCACTGTCCTTCAACTGTTCCCGAGTCCATCATGGCCGTCACCGTCGAAACCCTCGAAAAGCTGGAACGCCGCATCACCCTGCACGTGGCGGCCGCTGACATCAACAACGAAGTCGAGTCGCGCCTGAAGAAGCTGGCCCGCACCGTCAAGGCCGATGGCTTCCGCCCCGGCAAGGTGCCGATGAACGTCGTCGCCCAGCGTTATGGCTACTCGGTGCAGTACGAAGTCGTGAATGACAAGGTCGGCCAGGCCTTCATGACCGCCGCCAACGAAGCCCAGCTGCGCGTGGCTGGCGCTCCCCGCATCGAGCAGAAGGACGAAGCGCCCGAGGGCCAGATGGCCTTCGACGCCACCTTCGAGATCTACCCCGAGGTCAAGATTGGTGATCTGGCCAGCGCCGAAGTCGAGCGCGTCAGCAGCGAAGTCACCGACGAAGCCATCGACAAGACCGTCGAGATCCTGCGCAAGCAGCGTCGCAATTTCGCCCAGCGCGCCGCTGCCGACGTGGCCCAGGTCGGTGACCGCGTCACCATCGACTTCGAAGGCAAGATCGACGGCGAGCCCTTCGTCGGCGGCAAGGCCGAGGCTTTTCAGTTCCTGATCGGCGAAGGCCAGATGCTGGAGCAGTTCGACGCCGCCGTGCGTGGCATGAAGGCCGGCGAGAGCAAGACCTTCCCGCTGCAGTTCCCCGAGGACTACCACGGCAAGGACGTGGCCGGCAAGGAAGCCGACTTCCTCGTCACGGTCAAGAAGATCGAAGCCCAGCACCTGCCCGAAGTCAACGAGGCCTTCGCCAAGTCCCTGGGCATCAAGGATGCGACGGTTGAAGGCCTGCGCGCCGACATCAAGAAGAACCTCGAGCGCGAGGTCAAGTTCCGCGTGCTGGCTCGGAACAAGGGTGCCGTCATGGACGCCCTGGTCGGCGTCGCCGAACTGGAAGTGCCCAATGCTCTGGTGCAGAGTGAAGCCGCGCGCATGGTCGAGCAGGCCCGAGAGGACCTGAAGAAGCGCGGCGTCAAGGATGCCGACAAGGCCGAGATCCCCGCCGACATCTTCACGCCCCAAGCCGAGCGCCGCGTGCGCCTGGGCCTGGTGGTGGCCGAACTGGTGCGCGCCAACAATCTGCAGGCCAAGCCGGCCCAGTTGCAGGCCCACATCGAGGAGCTGTCGCAAAGCTACGAGAAGCCCGCGGAAGTCATGCGCTGGTACCTGAGCGACCGTGAGCGCATGGCCGAAGTTGAGGCAGTCTGCGTCGAGAACAATGTCACGGACTTCGTGCTGTCCACGGCCAAGGTGACCGACAAGGCCCTGCCGTTCGACGAGCTGATGGCCGCTGGCAACTGATAGCCCCTGGCTGAAGCAAGGGCGCCGTGCCGCGAGGCTCGGCGCCCTTTTGCTTGCAACCTCATAATCCGCCCCCATAACGGCTGAAGTTGAATCTGTTTTCAAGGATCTGAATGAGCGCTCTCGAAACCACCAACCTGGGCCTGGTGCCCATGGTCATCGAAACGTCCGGCCGTGGCGAGCGCGCCTACGACATCTACTCCCGTCTGCTGCGCGAGCGCATCGTCTTCCTGGTCGGCCCGGTCAATGACGCGGTGGCCAACCTCGTCGTGGCCCAGTTGCTGTTCCTGGAGAGCGAAAACCCCGACAAGGAAATCTCGCTCTACATCAACAGCCCGGGCGGCAGCGTGTCGGCCGGCATGTCAATCTTCGACACGATGAACTTCATCAAGCCCGAGGTCTCGACGCTTTGCATGGGCATGGCGGCCAGCATGGGGGCCTTCCTGCTCGCAGCCGGTGCCAAGGGCAAGCGCTTCTCTCTGCCCAATGCGAAGGTGATGATTCACCAGCCGCTGGGCGGCGCTCAGGGCCAAGCTACGGATATTGAAATCCATGCCCGTGAAATCCTGAAGACTCGCGAGACCCTGAATCGCATCCTGGCCGAGCGCACTGGCCAGACCCTGGAGAAAATCCAGTCGGACACCGAGCGTGACTACTTCATGTCCGCGGCCGAGGCCCAGACCTATGGCCTGATCGACCAGGTGCTCGAACATCGCCCCTGAGTTGTGAAGGGCCGTAACCGGCCCCTGGATTCGCAGCGAAATCGGGGCCCTTATCCCCACAAGGGCCCCGAGATCGTTTGGACTATCATCATTTCAGGCACCCGCCTGTTCACTGGCATCCCCGAGCAGACCCATGGCCGACAAAAAAGGCACCTCCAGCGAAAAAGTTCTGTACTGCTCGTTCTGTGGCAAGAGCCAGCATGAAGTCAAAAAGCTGATCGCCGGTCCCTCGGTCTTCATCTGCGACGAATGCATCGAGCTGTGCAACGACATCGTCCGTGACGAGATCCCGGCGCCAGCGCCTGCCGCGCGCGCCGGCAAATCCGACCTGCCCGTGCCGAGCGAAATCAAGGCCAGCCTTGACCAGTACGTCATCGGCCAGGACGTCGCCAAGCGCACGCTGGCCGTCGCGGTCTACAACCACTACAAGCGCCTGCGCCACATGAGCACGACCAAGGATTCGGTCGAGCTCTCCAAGAGCAACATCCTGCTGATCGGCCCCACGGGCTCCGGCAAGACGCTGCTGGCGCAGACGCTGGCGCGTCTCTTGAACGTGCCCTTCGTGATCGCCGACGCTACGACGCTGACCGAAGCCGGCTATGTCGGCGAGGACGTCGAGAACATCATCCAGAAGCTGCTGCAGAACTGCAATTACGACGTCGAGCGTGCGCAGCGCGGCATCGTCTACATCGACGAGATCGACAAGATCTCGCGCAAGGCCGACAACCCGTCCATCACGCGCGACGTGTCGGGTGAGGGCGTGCAGCAGGCCCTGCTCAAGCTCGTGGAAGGCACGATGGCTTCGGTGCCCCCCCAGGGCGGCCGCAAGCACCCGAATCAAGATTTCCTGCAGATCGACACGACCAATATCCTGTTCATCTGCGGCGGCGCCTTCGACGGCCTGGAGAAGGTCATCCAGAACCGCAGCGAGAAGTCCGGCATCGGCTTCGGCGCGACGGTGAAGAGCAAGAGCGAACGCCGTGTCTCCGAGGTTTTTCGCGAGTGCGAACCCGAGGACATCATCAAGTTCGGCCTCATCCCCGAACTGGTCGGCCGGCTGCCCGTCGTCGCGACGCTGGGCGAACTGACCGAGGATGCCCTGGTGCAGATCCTGACCGAGCCCAAGAACGCGCTGGTCAAGCAATACCAGCAGCTCTTCGAGATGGACGGCGTCGAGCTGGAGATCCGCAAGCCGGCCCTGGCCGCCATCGCCCGCAAGGCCCTGGCCCGCAAGACCGGCGCCCGCGGCCTGCGCTCCATCATGGAGCAGTCCCTGATCGACACCATGTTCGACCTGCCGGCGCTGGAAGGCGTCGAGAAGGTCGTGCTGGACGAGCACAACATTGAGGACGCCACGGCACGTCCCTTGCTGGTCTATCGCGAACAAAAGGCCAGCGCCTAAGCCCTCAACTTGCAATCGCCCCCTCAGGCCGCACATCGGCCTGAGAAAGAGAGGTCTTCATGTCCGGACATCCCATCCTCCCCGCCGACCCCATCACGCTGCCGCTGCTGCCGCTGCGTGACGTCGTTGTATTCCCGCACATGGTCATCCCGCTGTTTGTCGGGCGCCCCAAGTCCATCAAGGCGCTTGAGGCCGCGATGGAAGCGGGCCGTCAGATCATGCTGGTGGCCCAGAAGGCCGCCGGCAAGGACGAGCCCAAGCCCGAAGACATGTTCGAGGTCGGCTGCGTCTCCAGCATCCTGCAGATGCTCAAGCTGCCCGATGGCACCGTGAAGGTGCTGGTCGAGGGCCTGCAGCGCGCGACGACGCAATCCATCACCGAGCCCGGCGAGCACTTCGTCGCCGAAGTCACGCCCATCCCGCCCGAGACCGAGCACGCACCCGAAGTCGAAGCCCTGCGCCGCGCCGTGACGCAGCAGTTCGATCAGTACGTCAAGCTCAACAAGAAGATCCCGCCCGAGATCCTCACGTCCATCGGCGGCATCGACGATCCGGGCCGCCTGGCCGACACCATCGCCGCTCATCTGCCGCTCAAGCTCGACGCCAAGCAGGCTGTGCTGGACCTGGCCGAAGTGGCCAAGCGCCTGGAGAAGCTGCTCGACCTGCTCGAGCACGAGGTCGACATCCTGCAGGTCGAAAAGCGCATCCGCGGCCGCGTCAAGCGCCAGATGGAGAAGAGCCAGCGCGAGTACTACCTGAACGAACAGGTCAAGGCCATCCAGAAGGAACTGGGCGACGGCGAAGAAGGCGCCGACATGGAGGAACTCGAGAAGAAGATCCTCGCGGCCCGCATGCCCAAGGAAGCGCGCAAGAAGGCCGACGCCGAGCTGAAGAAGCTCAAGCTGATGTCTCCCATGTCCGCCGAAGCCACGGTGGTGCGCAACTACATCGACACCCTGGTCAACCTGCCCTGGAGCAAGAAGACCAAGATCAAGCACGACCTCAAGAATGCCGAGGACGTGCTGAACGAAGACCACTACGGCCTCGAGAAGGTCAAGGACCGCATCCTCGAATATCTCGCGGTGCAGCAGCGCGTCGACAAGGTCAAGGCGCCCATCCTGTGCCTGGTCGGCCCTCCGGGCGTCGGCAAGACCTCGCTCGGCCAGAGCGTGGCGCGCGCCACCGGCCGCAAGTTCATCCGCATGGCCCTGGGTGGCGTGCGCGACGAGGCCGAGATCCGCGGCCACCGCCGCACCTATATCGGCTCCATGCCGGGCAAGGTGCTGCAGTCGCTGACCAAGGTCGGCACGCGCAATCCGCTCTTCCTGCTCGACGAGATCGACAAGCTGGGCATGGATTTCCGCGGCGACCCGTCCTCGGCCCTGCTCGAGGTGCTGGACCCCGAGCAGAACCACACCTTCGGCGACCACTACATCGAGGTCGACTTCGACCTGTCCGATGTGATGTTCGTGGCGACGTCCAACTCGATGAACATCCCGCCGGCCCTGCTGGACCGCATGGAGGTGATTCGCCTGTCGGGCTATACCGAGGACGAGAAGGTCAACATCGCCCAGACCTATCTCCTGCCCAAGCAACGCAAGAACAACGGCGTTCTGGACGAGGAACTGGACGTGACCGAGTCGGCCATCCGCGGCGTCATCCGCTACTACACGCGTGAAGCCGGCGTGCGTTCGCTCGAGCGCGAGATGTCCAAGATCTGCCGCAAGGTGGTCAAGGGCATCCAGCTCAAGACCTACGACAGCAAGGTCGTCGTCACGGAGGACAACCTCCACGACTTCCTCGGCGTGCGCAAGTACGACTTCGGCCGTGCCGAGAAGAAGAACCAGGTCGGCCAGGTGGTCGGCCTCGCATGGACGGAAGTGGGCGGCGATCTGCTGACCATCGAAGCTACCGCGATGCCGGGCAAGGGCAACATCATTCGCACCGGTTCGCTGGGCGATGTGATGAAGGAGTCCGTCGAGGCCGCACGTACAGTGGTGCGCTCGCGCGCCCGCCGCCTGGGCATCAAGGATGAGGTCTTCGAGAAGCGCGACGTGCACGTCCACGTGCCAGACGGCGCCACGCCCAAGGACGGCCCGAGTGCCGGTGCCGCGATGACTACTGCCTTCGTATCTGCACTGACAGGTATCCCGGTGCGCGCCGACGTGGCCATGACCGGCGAGATCACGCTGCGTGGTGAAGTCACCGCCATCGGTGGCCTGAAGGAGAAGCTGCTCGCGGCCCACCGCGGCGGCATCAAGACCGTGATGATTCCGGAAGAGAACGTCAAGGACCTGCAGGACATTCCGGAGAACGTGAAGAACCAGCTCGAGATCGTGCCGGTGCGCTGGATCGAGCGCGTGCTCGAAGTCGCGCTGGAGTCCGTGCCAACGCCGCTGCCCGACGAGGAAGTCCCCGTGGCGGCGGCCAAGCCGGAAGACGGTGCCGCCAAGAGCTCGGTAGCCCCTCACTGAAGAAGTGCAGCTGGCTTGTCAGCCGAGCAAAAATTGGATTACAATGCCAGCTTCGCTAGATCGCAAAAACGGTTGAGTGGACTGCGCAACGCAAGTTGCATGGGAAAGGAAATTGCGAAAGCAATGCGGGTGTAGCTCAGTTGGTAGAGCGCAACCTTGCCAAGGTTGAGGTCACGAGTTCGAGCCTCGTTACCCGCTCCAGTTTTTCAAAAGGGAAGCCCCGGCTTCCCTTTTTCGTCAAAGTCGCACCAACGGCTTTGATTGGGTTTACGGCGGCGCGATAGCAAAGCGGTTATGCCCCGGATTGCAAATCCGGTTAGTCCGGTTCGACTCCGGATCGCGCCTCCAAAACGCACCATGCGGGTGTAGCTCAGTTGGTAGAGCGCAACCTTGCCAAGGTTGAGGTCACGAGTTCGAGCCTCGTTACCCGCTCCAAAAAAAATCGGTCGCACCGATGTCCAGCTCCGGCAGGCTGAACGAATTGCGCGGGTGTAGCTCAGTTGGTAGAGCGCAACCTTGCCAAGGTTGAGGTCACGAGTTCGAGCCTCGTTACCCGCTCCAAACTCACGGGGGATTCGATCATGTCGAATCCCCCGTTTTCTTTTCCCGGCCCCAGATAATGCGTGCGCTGCCCGGGTGGCGAAATCGGTAAACGCAGCGGACTTAAAATCCGCCGCCCTCAACAGGCGTACGGGTTCAAGTCCCGTCCCGGGCACCAAAGCAACAGTTCACAACATCGCAGGCCGCCTCAGGCGCCTAGGGCATCGGCGAAAGCGTTGGCTGCGCTGGCATCGCCGAGAGCGGCACCGGCTGCGCTCACGGCATAGGCCAAGGGGCAGCTTGACTCGTCGGCACGATCAGGTTTACCCACGCTGCACGCCAGCACGCCTGGCGCAAGCAGTCGTCCGCACAATGACATCCGGACCTTCCGGGTCCCTGCTTTTGCCCCCTCGAGTAGGTCCGGCCTGATGACCGCGTCGGATTCAGCCCCCGGCATCGTCCGGGGGGTCTTCTTTTTAGGATGCAGTCCTTGGCCCGAACATGATGATGGCCATGCCGACGAAGCACACGGCGACACCAATCCAGTCGGTCGTCGACGGCACGGTCTTGTCCACAAGCCACAGCCAGAGGATCGCCACGCCGATGTAGACGCCGCCGTATGCGGCGTACACGCGTCCGGCCGCCGTAGGGTGTAGCGACAGCAGCCAGGCGAACAACGCCAAGCTAAGCGCTGCTGGGAGCAGCAGCCATGCCGGCTTGTCTTGTCGCAACCAAAGATATGGCAGATAGCACCCGACGATTTCGGCAAGGGCGGTGGCGACGAACAGGCCGAAGGTCTTAAAGAATTCCATGCGGGCCATTGTCGCGACGAGGGTCCCCTCAAGGCGCGGCGTCAAAGAACGGCGCCGCGCGCTGCAGGGCATCTGCCCGGGCAATGCGGTTGGCGGCCACGGCCTGGCGTGTTTTGCCGGGGTCGTCGAAGTCGTGCGTGGCCCCGTCATACCACTGCAGCTGGATCGCCGAGGGCTTGCGGGCCGCCACTTCGCGGCAGATCGTGGGCGAGACCTCTTCGTCGTCCGAGCCGAGCAGCAGGAGCAGCGGAATGTTCACCTTCAGCTTGCGAGCCAGCAGCGCCTTGGGCCCGCAGCCAGGGTAGAAGGCCAGCGCCGCTTGAAAGCGTGGAGACCTCGCTTGCACCTGCGCCTGGCGGTGCACCGTGTTCAGGGTGGTGCTGCCGCCATTGCTCCAACCCTGAAGCATGACGCGCTCGGGCTTCACGCCTGGCTGCCGGGCCAGCCAGGCCAGCGCGCCCTCGGCGTCAAGGGGGCGCACGGTCAACTCGTTCACCGCGTCACGGTCGGGGTCGTCGTGTGAGCCGCGGCCGAAGCCGTGGCCACGGCCGCGCGGTCCGAAGCTGTCGACCAGCAACGCGGCATAGCCGTGGTCGGCCCAGTACTCGCCCCACATCTGGTGGCGTTTTGACAGGGTGGTTGCGCCGCAGGGCGAGGCGCTGCCACGGGCCACATGCGTGCAGCCCGCGTTGACGTTGCTGGAATACGGCCCGGCGCGCCCGTGCAGCATCACCACTGCCGGGTGCGGGGTGTTCCCCTTGGGCGCAAAAAGGTAGCCGACCAGCTCGGTCTGGCCATCGGCACTCGGGAAATAGACGGTCTGCGGCTCGGCGGCGCCGGCCGTGCCGGTCCAGCACATGGCGGTGGCAAAGGCTGCCATGACGGCGGCGCGGCGCCCACTGCGTCGAAATAGTCCATAGTTGGACCCAGGGGACAAGGGGAAAGGTGAGGCGGTGCTCATCAGTGCTCCTTCGAAGGCGCGTGCCTGCGGTCGACTCGGTCATCTGGAGACCGCGAAGCGGCATGGCAGCGCATTCTCGGCTCGAGCCCGGCTTCTCTCCGCACGGCGAGGCCGAAGGTAAGAAGACCAGGGTGCCGACGCGCGCCTGATCAGGTTGCTCAGCTGGAAGCTTCCGATGAGGGCCGCTCATGCCAGATGGGGGAACCGAGGGGGGAACGCCGCGCCGAGTCGGTCACAGATGGCGAGTATTCATGCGGCATCGCGGCGGTGTTCAAGTCCCGTCCCGCACCAAGTCTTGCAACGGTCAGCAACTGCTGGCCGTTTTCGTTTCCGGCTGCCAGGCGCCCACGGCGACGCCCTGCCAGCCCAGCACGCGGCTGATCCAGGCTTGCAGGGCAACGGGATCGCCGCTGCTCTCGATCTCGAGGGCCGGCTCGCCTTCGGTATGTGGCCACAGGCTGGCAGCGCGCCGCGCGACCGCGGTCTCGATGCGCAGCAACTCGACCTCGGGGCCAAGAGCTGATCGCCACAGCGGCTCGATGAAGGGGTAGTGGGTACAGCCCAGCAGGGCCGTGTCGACACCAGCGGCTCGCAGCGGCTCGCAATAGCGCTCGACGAGAGCCTGCAACTCGGCGCTGCCCAGGTCGCCTGCCTCGACGCGGTCGACGACGCCGGCACAGCCCTGCACGATGACCTGCCGACCGCCGACATGCTTTTCGATCAGCGCGTGCAGCCGGGCGCTGGCCGCTGTGGCCGGCGTGGCAAGCAGGCCGACGCGGCCGTTGCGCGTCGCCGCCACGGCGGGCTTGATGCCGGGCTCCGTGCCCACAAACGGCAGGGTGGGCCAGCGCGCGCGAAGGGCCTCAATGGCGTGTGCCGTGGCCGTGTTGCAGGCCACGACGATGAGCTCCGCGCCGCGCGCTATCAGGTGCTCGGTAATGGCAATGCTGCGGGCGCGGATGTCCTCTGGGCTGCGGTTGCCGTAGGGGGCATAGGCGGTGTCGGCCAGATAGCGCAGCCGGGCCGTCGGAAGTTGCTCGCGTAGTTCGCGCAGCACCGTCAGTCCGCCGACGCCGGAGTCGAAGACGCCGATCTCGCGGCGTGGGTGGGGATCATCAATCTGCATGAGCAAAAGCAGTCTAGCTTCACGATTTCGAGAGGCCCCTCCAAAAAAGCTTCGTCCGCCGCCAAGGTCGGTCTGGCTAGAATCGAACGATCGTGCTTTTTTATGCGCGGCTCCTGCGCGGAGCGCCCGTAGAATCTGATTAACGTTTACGTCAATTCGAGCTGGAGTTTTCGATGAAGGTCTTGGTCCCTGTCAAACGCGTCGTCGACTACAACGTCAAGGTGCGCGTGAAGAGCGACGGCACGGGCGTGGATATCGCCAACGTCAAGATGTCGATGAACCCCTTCGACGAGATCGCCGTCGAAGAGGCCGTGCGCCTGAAGGAGAAGGGCGCCGTCACCGAGGTGATCGCCGTGTCCTGCGGCGTCACCCAGTGCCAGGAAACCCTGCGCACCGCCATGGCCATCGGTGCCGATCGCGCCATCCTGGTCGAGACGGATGCCGAGTTGCAGCCCCTGGCCGTCGCCAAGCTGCTGAAGGCCCTGGTGGACAAGGAAGGCCCCTCCCTCGTCATCCTCGGCAAGCAGGCCATCGACGACGACTGCAACCAGACCGGCCAGATGCTGGCCGCCCTGACCGGCATGCCCCAAGGCACCTTCGCTTCCAAGGTGGAAGTGGCCGGCGACAGGGTCAGCGTGACCCGTGAAGTGGACGGCGGCCTGGAGACCGTGTCCTTGAGCCTCCCGGCTGTCGTGACGACCGACCTGCGCCTGAACGAGCCGCGCTACGTCACCCTGCCCAACATCATGAAGGCCAAGAAGAAGCAGCTCGACGTCGTCAAGCCGGCCGACCTCGGTGTCGACGTGACGCCGCGCATCAAGACGCTGAAGGTCAGCGAGCCGCCAAAGCGTGGCGCTGGCGTGAAGGTGGCCGACGTGGCCGCCCTGGTGAACAAACTGAAGAACGAAGCGAAGGTGATCTGATGACTGCCCTGGTTATTGCCGAACACGACAACGCCCACGTGAAGGGCGCCACGCTGAACACCGTCACCGCCGCCGCCGCCCTGGGTGGCGACGTGCACGTGCTGGTGGCCGGCCACAACGCCGGCGCCGCCGCCGCCGCCGCCGCGCAGATCGCCAGCGTCGCCAAGGTGCTGCACGCCGACTCCTCCGCCCTGGGCGAAGGCCTGGCGGAAAACGTCGCTGCGCAGGTGATCGCGCTGGCCTCGGGCTACAGCCACATCCTCTTCCCCGCCACCGCCGCCGGCAAGAACGTCGCCCCGCGCGTCGCCGCGCTGTTGGACGTGGCCCAGATCAGCGACATCACCAAGGTCGTCAGCGCCGACACCTTCGAGCGTCCGATCTACGCCGGCAACGCCATCGCCACCGTGCAGAGCACCGATGCCACTAAGGTCATCACCGTGCGTACGACCGGCTTCGATCCGGCCGCCGCCACGGGTGGCTCGGCCGCCGTGGAGTCCGCCGCTGCCGCTGCCGACTCCGGCAAGAGCAGCTTTGTGGGCCGTGAGGTGACCAAGAGTGACCGCCCCGAACTGACCGCCGCCAAGATCATCGTGTCCGGCGGCCGCGCCCTGGGCAGCAACGACAAGTTCATGGAAGTGCTGACGCCGCTGGCCGACAAGCTGGGCGCCGCCCTGGGCGCCTCGCGCGCCGCCGTCGACGCCGGCTACGCCCCCAACGACTGGCAGGTCGGCCAGACCGGCAAGATCGTCGCGCCCCAGCTGTACGTGGCCTGCGGCATCTCCGGCGCCATCCAGCATCTGGCCGGCATGAAGGACTCCAAGGTCATCGTCGCCATCAACAAGGACCCGGAAGCCCCGATCTTCTCGGTGGCCGACTACGGCCTGGAAGCCGACCTGTTCACGGCTGTGCCGGAACTCGTCAACGCGCTGTAAGCCACTCCACGCGACCACATCCGGGCGCCCCGACCACAGTCGTCGCGGCGCCCTTTTTGTCTCCATCCGGAGGAACAAATGAGTTACCAAGCCCCCGTCAAGGACATGCTCTTCAACATCCAGCACCTCGCTGGCCTTGAGACCCTGGCACAACAGATCCCCGCCTTTGCCGACTTCGGCCTGGACACCGCCACCGCCGTGCTGGAAGAGTGCGCCAAGCTGACGCAGGATGTCATCGCGCCGCTGAACTTCGAGGGCGACAAGAACCCCTCGAGCTGGAAGGACGGCGTGGTCACGACGACGCCGGGCTTCAAGGAAGCCTTCCGGGCCTACGGTGAAGGTGGCTGGCAAGGCCTGGTGCATCCGCCCGAGTTCGGCGGCCAGGGCGCGCCCAAGACGATTGCCGCGGCCTGCAACGAGATGCTGCAGTCGGCCAATATGAGCTTTGCGCTGTGCCCGCTGCTTACCGACGGCGCCGTCGAGGCCCTGCTGACCGCGGGCAGCGACGAGCAGCGTGCTACCTTCATTCCCAAGCTGCTGGACGGCTCGTGGACAGGCACGATGAACCTGACCGAGCCCCAGGCCGGCTCCGACCTGGCCCTGGTGCGCACCCGCGCAGAGCCTCAAGGAGACGGCACCTACAAGATCTTCGGCACCAAGATCTTCATCACCTATGGCGAGCATGACATGGCCGAGAACATCGTCCACCTCGTGCTGGCCCGCGTGGCCGGCGCGCCGGAGGGCGTGAAGGGCATCAGCCTGTTCCTGGTGCCCAAGTTCATGGTCAATTCGGATGGTTCGCTGGGTGCCCGCAACGACGCCCACTGCGTGTCCATCGAACACAAGATGGGCATCAAGGCCAGCCCGACGGCTGTGCTGCAGTTCGGCGACCATGGCGGCGCCATCGGCATGCTGATCGGCCAGGAGAATCGCGGCCTGGAGTACATGTTCATCATGATGAACGCGGCCCGCTACGGCGTCGGCCTGCAGGGTATCGCCATCGCCGACCGCGCCTACCAGAAGGCCGTCGCCTACGCCAAGGACCGCGTGCAGTCGCGCCCCGTGGACGGCAGCGTGGCCGGCCCGGCCTCCATCATTCACCACCCCGATGTGCGCCGCATGCTGATGACCATGCGCGCCCTGACCGAGGGCTGCCGCGCCATGGCCAGCACGGCCGCCGCGGCCTTCGACGCGGCCCACCACCATCCCGATGCCGAAGCCCGCAAGCAGAACGCGGCCTTCTACGACTTCATGGTGCCGCTGGTGAAGGGCTACAGCACCGAGATGAGCCTGGAGGTCACTTCGCTGGGCGTGCAGGTGCATGGCGGCATGGGCTTCATCGAGGAAACCGGCGCGGCCCAGTACTACCGCGACGCCAAGATCCTGACCATCTACGAAGGCACGACGGCCATCCAGGCCAACGACCTCGTCGGCCGCAAGACCTCGCGCGACGGCGGCCAGCTGGCACGCGGCATCGCTGGTCAGATCGAAGTGACGGAAGGGCAACTCGCCAAGCGTGACAGCGCCGCCGCCCGCGCCGTGCTCAAGGCCCTGCGCGCCTCGCGCGAGGACTTCCTCGCCGTGGTGGACTTCATCGCCGGTTCGGCCAAGGGCAACCCGAATGCCGCCTATGCCGGCTCGGTGCCCTATCTGATGCTGGCGGGCAATCTTGTCGCCGGCTGGCAACTGGCGCGCGCCCTGATGGCCGCCGAAGACGCCTTGGCGACTGACAAGGAATTCATGGCCGCCAAGATCACGACGGCGCGCTTCTATGCCGAGCACATCCTGCCCCGCACGGGTGCCCTGCGTGCCGCCATCGTGGATGGCGCGGACAGCGTGACCGAACTGAGCCTCGACGCCTTCTAAGGAGACAGACCTTGGCATTGCCGCCTATCCTGAAGAACCTGCCCCTGCCGGTCATCGGCTCGCCGCTGTTCATCATCAGCAACCCCAAGCTCGTCATCGAGCAGTGCAAGGCCGGCATCGTCGGCTCCATGCCGGCGCTGAATGCCCGGCCCGCCGAGCTGCTCGACGAATGGCTGGCCGAGATCACCGAGACCCTGGCCGCCTACAACCGCGCCAACCCGGACAAGCCGGCCGCACCCTTCGCCATCAACCAGATCGTGCACAAGAGCAATGAGCGGCTCGAGCACGACATGCAGGTCTGCGCCAAGTACAAGGTGCCCATCATCATCACGTCGCTGGGCGCGCGCGAAGACGTGAACGCGGCCGTGCACGGCTGGGGCGGCATCGTGCTGCACGACATCATCAACAACAAGTTCGCCAGGAAGGCCATCGAGAAGGGCGCCGACGGCCTCATCGCGGTGGCGGCGGGTGCGGGCGGCCATGCCGGCGTGAAGAGCCCCTTCGCGCTGATCCACGAGATCCGCGAGTGGTTTGACGGCCCGCTGGCACTGTCGGGCTCCATGGGCACGGGCGACGCCATTCTGGCCGCGCAGGCAATGGGCGCCGACCTGGCCTATATCGGTTCGGCCTTCATCGCGACCGAGGAAGCCCGCGCCAGTGCCGAGTACAAGCAGATGATCGTCGCCAGCAATAGCGACGACATCGTCTACAGCAACCTCTTCACCGGCGTGCACGGCAACTACCTGCGCGGCTCGGTTGTCGCGGCCGGCCTGGACCCGGAGAACCTGCCCGAGAGCGACCCCAGCAAGATGAACTTCGGTGGCGGTGCGGCCAAGGCCTGGAAGGACATCTGGGGCAGCGGCCAGGGCATCGGCGCCGTCAAAGAGGTCATGCCTGCGGCGCAGCTGGTGGCACGCCTGAAGCGCGAGTACCAGGCCGCGCGAGCCCGGCTGGCGCTGTGATCTGAGGGCCTAAAGTCCAACCACGCGGCCGCCTTAGGGCGGCCGTTGTGTTTGACTTCCGCCTCCTTGTGAATCGACGATGTTTTCCAGATTTGCCGAACTGAGCCGCACGCAGCACGGCGCCACGCTGGCCGGCATCGTGGCCATCCTGTTCTGGAGTTGCTCGGTCGGCGTCATTCGCGGCACCATCGAACTGCTGGGGCCGACCGGCGCGCCGGCCGTCATGTTCACAGCGGCCGCGCTGCTGCTGTGGCCCACACGCACTTCGCTGCGGGACATGCCGCGGGGCTATCTGTGGCTGGGTGCGGCTCTCTTCGTGGCCTACCAGCTCTGCTTCACGCTGTCGCTCGGCGTGGCCCGCAGCCGGCATGAGGCCATCGAGGTGGGCATGGTGAACTATCTGTGGCCCAGCCTCACGGTGCTGTTTTCCACGCTGGCCCAGGGCCGCCGCGCCAACGCGTTGATGCTGGCCGGCTTGGGGCTGGCGCTGCTGGGCGTCATTGCCGCTTCGTCGCCGCCCGAGGGGCTGTCGCTGGCGCGCTTCTTCGACAACGCCAGGGCCAACCCGCTTTGCTATGGCCTCGGCCTGTCCGCTGCCCTGTCCTGGTCGCTCTACAGCAGCTGCACCCACGCGATGGCGCGCGGCAAGAACGGGCTGTGGTTCTTTATGGCGCTGAGCGCGGCCGCGTTCTGGATCCTCCATGTCTTCGAACCCCACCGTGCGCCGATGCGGTGGAATCTGCAGGCCGTCGCCATGGTCGCGCTGGCCAGCGCGGCCAGTACCCTGGGCTATCTGCTGTGGAATATCGGCGTGCTGCACGGCCGCATCCACCTGCTGGGCCTGGCGGCGAATGCGACGCCGCTGCTGTCCGCGCTGATCGC
>Ga0194137_10000153_pt1 | contig 46485 bp, 36 predicted proteins | sample TARM_MetaG_T3_14_FD_134025 | JGI IMG/M metagenome (GOLD analysis project Ga0194137, IMG submission 134025) | Freshwater microbial communities from Pennsylvania, USA, analyzing microbe dynamics in response to fracking - TARM_MetaG_T3_14 (version 2) | ecosystem: Environmental > Aquatic >...
GAAGACGTTGACAGCGGCAGCCTGCGTGCCCGAACCGGCCGCTTCGGTGAAGGTCGGGTTGGAGGCCGTGGCCGTCAGCGTGGGTGCATCGTTGGTGGCCACGACAGAAACAGTGGAGGCCACGGACAAGGTGGTGGTGTCCACGCCGCCGTTGCTGGTGCCACCGTTGTCCTTGATCTGGGTGAGGGTGAAGGTGCGGGTGCCAGCTGTGGGTGTGTCGGTGGCGGTGTTTTGGTAGGTGATGCCGTTGACCAGCGTCTGCGTGTTGGCCGTCGAGATGCCCGAAGCCGAGGTGAGCACAACAGTGGCGGTGCCAGAAGAGATGGTCACCGAGTAGCTCATGCCATTGGTGGCGGTGGTGCCCGAGCTGTTGCCACCCAGGGTGATGGCGGTGCCGTCCACCGAGATCTTCTCGTTGGCCCCATCGACCAGGCCGCCGACGGTGAAGGTCAGCGAGGTGATGGTCTGGCCCGCTTCGATCGTGCTCACGGATGTGCCACTGAACACGGCGACGGCTGCAGCCTGTGTGCCCAAACCTGGCGCCTCGGTGAAGGTCGGGTTGGTGGCTGTGGCCGTCAGCGTGGGGGCATCATTGACCGACACCACTGTGATGGCCACCGAGTCGCTGTCCGTGAGCGGGCCGCCTGTACCTGTGTTGCCCTGGTCCGATGTCGTGATCGACAAGGATGCCGAACCGTTGTAGTTGCCTGTCGGCGAGTAGCTCATACCGGCCAGGGCGGTATTGATCGCGCTGATGGTGCCGGTAAACGTCATCGTCGAATTGGCTGTGCCCGATCCCACAGAGAAGCTCAGCCCCGTGGTGCCCGACAAGGTCAAGGTGCCATTGGTGACGGTGAGCGTGACCTGCATGCTGCCGCTGCCCGCGTCCACATCCGAGATCGACACCAGGTTGCCGTTGCCGGACGAGAACACCAAAGCCGTGTCTTCATTGACGCTCTGTGCACCCGGCACTGAGTTGACCGGCGGATCGTCAACGGCCGTCACCGTGACCGACACATCGTTGTTCGCACTGGCCTGGCCTAGCGCGTTGGTGGACACGAAGCGCACTGTGCGCGTGGTCGTCGAAGGGTTGGCCGTGTTGGTGTTCTGGTAGGTGATGTTCTTGACCAGCGCTGTCACCGCGGCGTTGGTGGCGCTGCTGTTGAATGTGATCACCAGGTTGGCACCGCTGCTGCCACCTGTGTAGGTGCCAATGACCGTGCCCCCATATGTCACGTTGGTGCCGCTGATCCCGATTTGGCCGGCGCCCGTACCCTGGTTGCGTATGGCCAATGCATCTTCCGAACTGGTGCTGCCCGATACGAAAGACACGGTCAGGTTGCCACCGTTGTAGAGCGTCTCGTCGCTCATCGCCACTGTGGCGGCGGTGCCCTGGTCGATGACCTGTGCGGACTGGTCTTCCGTGAAGGCCAGCGTGTCGCCCGACAGGTTGGCCACCACCGGCGCGTTCTGATACCAGACGTAGGTGAAGTTCTCGCGGTAGTTGAAAGCCGTGTTGGTGTCGATCACCGTCACGCTACCCCAGGCGCTGCCATCCCACGCGGCCATGTTCAGGCCATTGGTGTTGTCCTGCACGCCCAGCATGATGGTGTTGGAGTAGGGGTCGGCGTACAGCTTGCTGATGTAGGGGATGTCGGTGCCGCCCACGCTGGGGCCTGTGCCCTCGGCCGACCATCCACCACCAGATGTCCAAGTGCGGTAGTAAACGTTGGGCCCGCTGGACTTGCCATAGACGGCCAGCAGATCGCCGGACTGGCTCTCGAAAGCCACAGCCATGGTGGCATGGTGGTCCGGGATGTCCAGGCCCGACGTCGTGGCCAGCAGCGTCGAGCCCCATGCGCTGCCATCCCAGACCGCGAGCCAGGTTTCGTTGACAGCGTCCTTGACGGCAATGGCAATGCGATTGCTCGTTGGGTCGGATGCAATCGCGGTGTTGTAGACGTCCGAAGCCACCGTGACGCCACCAGGTGCAGTGACAGTGCCTTCGCTGCCCCAATTGCTGCCGTTCCAGACCCGGTACTGCACGCTGGACGAATCCGATGCCGAGTTGTCGTAGATCACCATGGCATGGCCGCTGCGCTGCTCGTAGGCCACGTTCAACTCGAAGTACTGTTTGTTGGTATTGGACCCCAGGGTCTGCGAGTTGCCCCAGCTGCTGCCGTTCCAGACCACGGCGTACTGGTTGTTGCTGCCGGCCGTGGTTTCAACTGCCAGCACCATGTCATGGCCATTGGGGTTGGCCGCCAGCTTCATGTGCACGGGTTCACCGCTGATCGGTGCCGTGATCGTGTTGATGGCCGACCAGCTCGTGCCATCCCAGGTGGCGTAAGACAGGCCTGTGGTGCCGGTGTTGCCGTTGTCCCAGACCAGCATGGCATTGCCACTGATCTGGTCATAGGCTACGGCAAAGCTGTCGTACATCGAAGCCGTTGCGCTGGGGCTGGCCACCGGTATGGAGATGAGGGACGACCAACTGCTGCCGTTCCAGATGCCCGCGAGGATCTTCCCTGATGCGTCCGCCGAGCCGATGTAGATGATCTCGTTGCGCGTGGGCGCTTGTGCCGCGGCGATCATCGAGATGTCGTCGCTGAAATTCAGGCCATTGGTGCCTGGGTCGCTCCACCCGGCGGCAGTCCAGTCCGCATAAGCCTGGTAGAAGCGGTCGTTGTCGTTCCAGATCAGCTTGCCGCGCGGCGCGTTGGCTGGCGCCACGGCCTGAACGGCCTTGGAGAACTCCGAGGCGCCGATGAAGGACGTCTCGATATTGGCTACAGCCGTGATCCAGTCGCCGACGCTGACACCGGTGACGGTCACGGAGAAGGTGGCATCGCCTGTGCCGGCGGTCGTCGTGACCGAAGCTGCTGCCAGATAGGTCTTGCCTTCGCCATAGCCGGAGGCGTCCTTGCTTGGGCTGGTGAAGAACTCGATATAGATCGTGTCCGGCCCCTGGTACCAGTCGATCGAGCCCGTGATCTTGGTGCTCGTACCATTGGTGACCACGGATGTGATCACCGGATAGTTGTTCAGGTAGTTGGCACCGCCGTCGCCGTCGTTGTAGTCGTTGAGCGTGACGCCATCGTTGTTGAGGTCGATGCCCAGGCCGGTATTGCTGTAGATCGAGTTGCGGTAGAAGAGGTTGTTCACGCCGGCGGCGACGGCGATACCCGCGCCGCCATTGCCCGCGATGATGTTGCCGTCTCCCGAGGTCTTGCCTCCGATGGTGGCGTAGCTGGCATTGATGTAGATGCCGGCAGCGCCGTTACCCAGCAGGGTCGTGCCATCCGCGGCCACACCGATGTAGTTGCCCTTGACGACATGGCCACCTGTTGGCGATGTCTCGATGTCGATGCCGTAGTTGGTGTTGCCCGAGATGATGTTGCGATAGCCGCTGCCATTGCCGCCAATGGTGGAGGCCGAGCTTGTGCGTACCTCGATCCCCGAGCCCGTGTTGGCCAGCTTGGCCGTGCCGCTGGCGTTCAGGCCAATGATGTTGCCCTGGATGACATCACTGGTGTTGGCCGCGTAGATGCCGCCCAGGTCATTGCCCGATATCAGGTTGCCTGCGCCCGCCGCCGAGCCGCCGATGGTGGCGGTTCCGGCATCGTCCAGGTAGATGCCATAACGCGTGTTGCCCAGGTCCACGGTGCCGGTCACGTCTGTGCCGATGTAGTTGCCCTGGATGGTGACGGTGCCCGTGGTTGTCACCCAGATGCCTTCACGCGTGTGGCCCGAGATCACATTGCCCGCGCCCGCAGCGGTGCCCCCAATCGTCACATTGGTAGACGAGGTCTCGATCATGATCCCGTAGTTCGGGTTCGTGGTGCTGAACACCGATGTGCCAGCCGAATTCAGACCAATGTAGTTGCCCTTGACGGTTGTGCCATCTGCGCCGGTGGCCATGTAGATGTTGTAGCCGCCGGTGTTGCCAGAGATCACATTGCGGTCGGCTGTCGTGGTGCCGCCAATCAGGGTGTTGGCGCCGTAGGTGACAATGCCGGCCGTGGTATTGCCAAATCCGGCACCCTTGTTGCTGCCGTCGGCATTGAAGCTGCCTATGAAGTTGCCGACGACGGTGTTGTTGTTCGAACCTGACTCGATGTAGATGCCGTAGGACGTGAAGTTGCGGATCAGCAAGCCACGTATCGTGCTGCTGCCACCGGTGTTGGTCAGGTCCAGCCCATACGCTGCGGCGTCGTTGCCGCCGAGCACGACGGTGTGCAGTCCGCCAGCGACATAGCCGCTTTGCGTGGACGCGTCAATGATGACGCCCTGGGTGATCGTTGGCAGGGCCGAGGTTAGCGTGATGATGTATGCGCCAGCATCACTGCCTGCGCCAGCCGTGCCCGAAGCAATGTTGAAGGAGATGGTGTCGACACCGGGCGTGTTATTGGCGGCGATCAGGGCTTCTCTCAGCGAGACCTTGCCGTCTGTGCCACCGTTGGCGCCATTGAGCTGCTCTGCGTTGAAGCTGGTGCCCAGGCCGGTGTCATTGGTGTCGGCCGTGGTGGTGACGATCAAGGTCGAAGGCACATCGGTGACCGTGACCGCAATGGCCTGCGTGTCCGTCAGCGTGCCGTCACTGGCTTGCACAATGACGTCATACACATTGTTGGCACCAACGTCGGTGGGGTTCTCGTAATCGGGTGCGCTGACAAAGGTCAGCACGCCAGTGCTGGCGTTGATCGTGAACTTGGCGGCATCGGCCCCACCGGAGATGGAGTAGGTGATGGTGTCGCCATCGGCATCGGTTGAGGTGACCGTGGTCACGGCGGTGGTGTTTTCTGGGATGCTGACGGAGGCCGAGGCACCGCCACCATTGCTGCTGATGACAGGTGCATTGTCGACCTGGTAGCGTTGCGCGAAGACGCCGGCCGCGTCACCCGTGCCATTGCCGTTCCATATCACCACGCCATAGTGGTTGCGCAGCGCCACACTGGGTATGCCTTGCGCGTTGGCGGTGGTTGTGTTGACCAACTGATCCGTACCCGACGAGGCGTTGCCCGACGCGTCATATTGCTTGAGGTAGACCCCCGTCCCCGATCCATCTTGCAGATTGCTCTGCCAGGTCACGACGAAGCTGCCCGTGACGATGTCTGTGGCCACGCTGGGCGCAGTCTGCACGTCGGCGGTGACCGTATTGACCAGGAACTCAGATCCTTGCTTGACACCCGAAGAGTTGTAGCGCTGGCCGAAGATGTCTTCCGTGCCGCTCTGAGTGCTGGACCACACCACGATGAAGTTGCCGGAGTTGTCCATGCCCACGCTGGAGAGGGACTGCGTGCCGGTCGTGGTCGTGTTGACCGTGAAGTTGGAGCCTTGGGCCGTGCGAGAGCTGTTGTAGCGTTGGCCCAGGATGTTGCCGCTGGTGTCGGTCCATGTGACCACGAAAGCGCCTGAGCCGTTCATGGCCACGTAAGGGTCTGTCGTTCCTGAACCCGCTGCACTGGTGACGGCGGTGCCCGAGTTCAAAGCTGTGCCTGAGCTGTTGTACTCGCGGAAGTAGATGTCGTTGGCGATGAACGTCACATTGGCGGTCTGCCAGGCGATCACGAAGTTGCCCGAATCGTCCATGGCCACCGATGGGTTGCTGACTGGCGCAGATGGGTAGATGGATGTACCCACGTTGATGTTGCCGCCCTGCGCCGTACCTGCCGAGTTGTAGCGCTGCGCGTAGATCGTGTTGCCCGAATCCCAGACCACGACGAAGTTGCCGTTCTTGTCCATGGCCACCTGGGAGTTGTTGCCCGATGCCACGGTGAATTCCGAACCGGTCTTGGCGCCAGCCGAAGTGAACAACTGCCCCTTGATCGAGCCGCTCTGGTTCCAGATCGCCACGAAGTTGCCCGAGTTGTCCATGGCCACCTGGCGATTGGTGTTCGTGGCTTGGGTACCCGATGTGGTGGTGTTGACCAGGGTTTCGCTGCCCTGGGCTGTGGCGGTCAGCACACCTTGCCAGCCGCCCTGTGTCTGGGCAGTAAGGACTGTGGTGGCTTCAATGTGGCCATCTGCGTATTCCAGCGTCCAGTCGCCACCCAGGCTGTTTGAGCCCGTCAGGTTCTCGCTGGCCGCTACGTCAGCGCCGGTCAGCAGGGCCAGGTTGTCCACGAAGTTTTGGCCCGCAGCCGTTTGCGCCACATCGCAGCCATAGATGAGGATGTCGGCGTTCTGTGTGAGCGCACTTTGCCAGCTGCTGATCTGCTGCAGGTGGCTGATCAAGGTGCTGTTGTTCAGCCAGGTGTCACCAAGCTGGATGCTGCCGTCCGAGCCGTGGCTGATCAGGTGCAGGGCAGCAATGTCATGGCGCCCTTGAAGCACCTCGGTGATCTGGGCCACGCCGTCCTTGTCCGCATCCAGGTAGTGGATCTCCAGCGTGTGCTGGCCGTCCTGCTGGGCCATGATCTGCGCCACAAGCTGCTGTGCATTGGGCACGTGGCTGTCGATGAAGACCAGTTCCGTCTTGGTGGTGGAGGTCGGTGCAGCCGTGCCGGACGCGGGGGCGGTCTTGGCGGTGGTTGACGCGTCAGCATGAGGCGTGGCTGCGATGGGTGGCAAGACCTGCTGAATGGCGGTACTGCTGGACGTGCTGCCAGCTGCGGAGGCGGCCAAGGCCGGGTCCAGCAACTGGGCTGCATCGGCACTGAAGAGGATGCGGGGCTCCAGCTCTTCCACGCGGCCATCGAAGCGGGGTTCGCGGGCCTTGCTCTTGCTGGCAGGCTGCCAGGTGATCAACGCGAACAGAGACCAGGCCTTGCGCTTCATGCGGCCTTCCTGCCATGCCTGGCACAGCGGTTTGTCTCGGTTGACGCGGACATGGACAACACCCCTCAGGGCCCTGCACACACGAGCCCATGCACGACCCCAGCGTCACTTCTGAGGGCCTGTCCGAATATTGAGGTGTCCGCAGAGGGTTTAACGCTTGAAAAGCGTGACATCGGCACGCTTTTCCTCAACTGCCGCACGTTTAAGCTGCGCCGGCGGTCCGAGGCATCAAGGGTTCCCTCTGTGGCCTCAATGCGGCCTCAAGTACCTCGGCTTATCGGACGAAAACCAGCCATGCCTCGCCTTGACGCCGCCGCATGACCGCTTCGCTCTCCTCGCTGCCATCCTCTCAAGCCACCGCAGCCGCGGTCGGCCAGGACGCGGCGGAGCTGCGTCGCCATGGCCTGAGGCGCTTCTGGCTGGCGCTGCCGTCTTATGTGGCGGTGCTGACCCTGCTGTGGATGGGGGCCTATCTGGGCTCGGTCAAGATGGGGGTGGTCTGGGCGCTGACAGGCACCATGGTCAGCGCCCTGGTGGCCATCTACGTGACCGTGCGCCAGGGCTGGGCCGTGCACTCCCAGGATCCTATGCTGGCGTTCACGCAGGCCTCGTTCAGCATCGCGTTGGTGGCCATCGGCTATGCCCTGCTGGATGATCTGCGCAGCACGGCCCTCTTGTGGCTGAGCGTGATCGTGGTGTTCGATCTGTGGCGGCTGCCTCGTCAGCAAGTGCGCCTGGCCATGGGCTTGTGCGTGGTCCTGCCCATGCTGGCCACCTTGTCGCGCCATTTCTGGCATCCCGTGCCGCTGGACTGGTTTCACGAGGTCTTCACTTTGCTCATCCTGGCGGTCGTGCTGCCGGTGCTCTATGCGGTGTCGGGCCAGGCCCGTGCGGCGCGCAGGCGGCATGCCAGCCAGAAGCAGCAGATGGCGCAGACACTGGATCGGCTGCATCAGCTGTCCATGCGTGATGGCCTCACGGGCCTCTACAACCGCCGCCACATGCTGACCTTGCTGGAGGATGAGGCCCGTCGCAGCCGTCGCAGCGGGCGCCCCTTCACGCTGGCCTTGCTGGACCTCGACTTCTTCAAGCGCGTCAATGACGAGCATGGCCATGCCGTGGGCGATGCGGTGTTGCGCGCCTTTGCACAGATCGTCAGAGAGGTGTTTCCCGATCCCGCCGACATGTTCGCCCGTTGGGGCGGCGAGGAGTTCCTGTTGCTGCAGGCCGAGACCAGCAATGGCCAGACCCTGGCGGCCCTGCAGCGCTTGCAGGCGGCGTGCCGGCAACATGACTGGACGCGCTATGCGCCGGGCCTGTACGTGAGCTTCTCGGCCGGGGTGTGCCAGCACCAGCGCCAGGGTGCCGTTGACCACTCCCTGGAGCTGGCCGACAAGGCCTTGTATACGGCCAAGGCAGAGGGGCGTGACCGCGTGATCGTGCATGGTCCTCTTCAAGAAGACTATCGGGATGGCGTGCGTGCCACCCGCGCGGCGCACAAGCCCATGCAAGCGGGGCAGGGGAACGAACTGTCGGACCTGGGCCTGCCCACCTGGACCGGGCTGGTGGGCGTCGACAGTGAGGCGACGGCCCCCGATGACCATGCAGATGGCCCAGCGCACCGCCGGCGACTTCATTGGCGTGCGCGCCTGCTGAACCTGGTTTATGGCTCGAACAGCAAGATCCGGCCGGCCATGACCTTGTGGACGCTCAATCTGTGTGTGTACCTGAGTTCGATCGCCGGCTTCCTGTTCTACGTGATTCCTTTGGGTGTGCTGAGCCGCCATCAGGCCATGCTCTTCGTGGCGCACAACGTGGTCGCCATCGTCGTGCCTTACCTCATGCTGCGTAGCGGTCTGACGCTCAACTGGCGCGATCCCTACTTTGTCTTGCCGCAGGTGCTGTGGGGAGGCACCGGCGTGATGATCGGCTACGGCATGATGCCCTCCACCAGCCCGACCACGCTGCAGATGATCTGCCTGAGCCTGGTGTTCGGCTTCACCAGCCTGCAGCCCAGACAGACCATCCTGCTGGGGCGCTATTACGTGCTGGTGATGCTGGGCGTGTTGCTGACCCGCGTCGGGCTGGATCCCGCTGGCTTCAATCCTCGCAAGGAAGGGCTCGAAGTGGCCATGACCTGCATGGTGCTGTGGATCCTGACCTTGCAATCGCACCGGCTCAGCATCATCCGCGAACGCGTGCGTGAAGAGAAACGGGAGCTGGCTTCGGCCACCGAGCGCGTCAGCCAGATCATGACCCGCGACCCGCTCACAGGGCTGTTCAACCGCCAGTACATGCAGGTGCTGCTGGAGCGCGAGTGCGCGCGGCATCACCGTTCGGGTACGGCCTTCAGCGTGGCCCTGATCGATCTGGACCACTTCAAATCCGTCAACGACCGGCATGGCCATGCCGTGGGTGACGAGGTGCTGATCGGCTTTGCAAAAGCAGCCCGTGCCCATCTGCGCGACAGCGATGTGCTGTGCCGCTGGGGCGGCGAGGAGTTCCTCGTTCTGCTGGTGGGCGCAGACCCCGGCAGCAATGGCGTGATGGCCATGACACGTCTGCGCGATGCCCTGGCCGGCCAACTTCTGTGCGCCGACATGCCGCAACTGCTGGTGACCTTCTCGGCCGGTGTGGCCGAACACCTGCCCGATGAGCCGATCGCCCGGACCCTGCAGCGTGCCGACGAGGCGCTCTACGCGGCGAAGGCGGCGGGGCGCGATGGCTGCCAGCTGTCCGAGCCCGCGTCACGATGGCCCGATGCCGTCCCCCAGCAGGCCTCGGCCTGAGTGGTGGTGCTGAGCTGGTGTGATCGGATAGCCTGTCAGTCCCAGCGACGGCGGCGGCCCCAGTAGCCGTCGTCTTCATAGACCGGTGGGGGAGGCGGCGCGTAGCTTACGGGGGCGACGGCCACAGGTGCTGCAGGTGCCGCCACCATCGGCGTCACCGTGACCTGAACCGGGATGGTGTTGCCGGGCTCTTGCGGCATCTGAGTGGTGAAGCGCTGGCCGGCATACTCGTAGACCACGCTGTAGGCCATGACGCGGTTCTCGTAGCTGACTTGCTGACCGCATTGGCGCACCGTGCTGACGGTGCCCTGGCGGCCGTCGTTCTCGACATGGTCACCCAGGATGGCGCCGCCGAAGATGCCCAGACCTGTGGTGAGCACCCTGCCCGAACCCTTGCCGATCGCATTGCCCGCAGCACCGCCCGCGATGGCGCCCAGCAAGGCCCCTGCGCCGGACGAACGCGGCGGGTTGACACGCTGCTCGTCCTGGCAGACCTCGCGCGGCACGCCGACCTGGCCGATGACCGGGGTGGCCGACACCACCTTGGCCTGCACCGTCAGCGAGGTGCTGCTGGGTGCGCCCACCACCTCGCCGACGCGGGGGCCGGCAAAGGCGGTCGTGGCCATGGCCAGACTGCCCAAAGCGAGGGCGCAGGTCAATCTGGGGGCAAAGAAAGCGGAAGGTGTTCGCATGATGGTCTCCTGGGAGAGCTGGGCAGCCCCGCTTCGGGGTGCCTGTGCGTTCAACGACGTGCCTGCGCGCCGCGATGACAGGGTGCAGGTGAAGTTTGCGTAAAGCTAGGGCAATGCTGAATCAGTCTCCGCCATGCGCGTTCGCCCCAAATCGGGATGAGTGGCTTGCCAACATCGTGCGGCATGTGCTGGTGGCACATGCAAGCGATTTGGTGAGCCAATCGCCCGATTTGGGACGAACCCCTCCGGGGGGGGGGCCTTTGCGGGCGATCCGCTGCGTTCCAAAACGGGGTGCGGGCCACCAGCCCGAACCCCGTTTTGCGCCTGGCGGCTCATCCCGCAAAGATCCCGCCGCGCACGGCGCGGACTGATTCAGCATTGCCCCAGGGCCTCAGCGCGTAAAATCCCGGGTTTCGTCCCATTCAAGCGAACAGACCATGTCCAAAACTGCCAAGCCAGTCCGCGCTGCCAAGGCCCCCGAGGCTGCGGCCCCTGGCGCACAAAAAATCAAGAAAGTCGTCCTGGCCTACTCTGGCGGTCTGGACACCTCCATCATCCTGAAGTGGCTGCAAGACGAATACCAGTGCGAAGTGGTCACCTTCACGGCTGACATCGGCCAGGGCGAAGAGATCGAACCCGCACGCGCCAAGGCCCTGAAGATGGGCATCAAGCCCGAGAACATCCACATCGAAGACCTGCGCGAAGAGTTCGTGCGCGACTTCGTCTTTCCGATGTTCCGCGCCAACGCGCTGTACGAAGGCGAATACCTGCTGGGCACCTCCATCGCCCGTCCGCTGATCGCCAAGCGCCTGGTCGAGATCGCCAAGAAGTCCAAGGCCGATGCCATCTCGCACGGCGCCACCGGCAAGGGCAACGACCAGGTCCGCTTCGAGCTGGGCGCCTACGCGCTGATGCCCGGTGTGAAGGTGATCGCACCGTGGCGCGAGTGGGACCTGTTGTCGCGCGAGAAGCTGTTGGCCTATGCCGACAAGCACGGCATCCCCGTGGACTTCAAGAAGCGCAAGGGCGGCGCGCCCTATTCGATGGACGCCAACCTGCTGCACATCAGCTATGAAGGCGGCGTGCTGGAAGACCCCAGCTTCGAACCCGAAGCCAATATGTGGCGCCTGACGGTGTCGCCCGAGAAGGCGCCCAACAAGCCCCAGATCATCGAGCTGACCTACGCCAAGGGTGACGTGGTCGCCATCGACGGCGTGAAGCTGTCGCCCGCGCAAGTGCTGACCAAGCTCAACGAGCTGGGCGGCAAGCACGGCATCGGCCGCCTGGACAAGGTCGAGAACCGTTACGTCGGCATGAAGAGCCGCGGCTGCTACGAAACCCCCGGCGGCACCATCTTGCTGTCCGGCCACCGCGCCATCGAGTCCATCACGCTGGACCGCGAAGTGCTGTCGCTCAAAGACGACCTGATGCCGCGCTATGCCCGCCTGGTCTACAACGGCTACTGGTTCAGCCCGGAGCGCGAACTGCTGCAAGGCCTGATCGACAAGAGCCAGGAAACAGTCAACGGCACCGTCAAGCTCAAGCTCTACAAGGGCACCATCATGTGCGTGGGCCGCGAGTCCAAGACGGACAGCCTGTTCGACATGAAGATCTCGACCTTCGACGACGACGGCGGCGCCTACAACCAGGCCGACGCAGCGGGCTTCATCAAGCTCAACGCCCTGCGCCTGCGCATCGGTGCCAACGTCAAGGCTGCGCGCGACGCGGCTGCCAAGCCTGCCAAGAAGGTGGTGGGCAAGAAGCCCGCAGCCAAGAAGGCCGTCAAGTAAGCTGTTTGACTGAAGGGCCGGTGCTCGGGCATCGGCCTCGTCCATTTTGGAGACATGAGATGACCACCACCACCCTGGCCGGCACCGTTGCCACGCAAGCCAATGTTTACTTTGACGGCAAGTGCGTCTCGCACACCGTGACCCTGGCTGACGGCGTTCGCAAGTCCGTTGGCGTGATCCTGCCCGCTGCCTTGACCTTCAACACCGGTGCCCCCGAGATCATGGAAACCGTGGCCGGCCGCTGCAGCATCAAGCTCAAGGGCGAAACCGAATGGAAGAGCTACGGCCCGGGCGAAAGCTACAACGTGCCTGGCGATTCGTCCTTCGAGATCAAGGTCGAGGGCGAGCCCTACCACTACATCTGCCACTTTGGTTGATCGCGGCTGATCGATTTCAGAACTTCGGTTCAGGCATGTCGTCCATGGTCGTGGGCTTGCAGCTCATGGCCACGGTGCCCAGCGAATCGTCATTGAAGTCCAGCAACTCGCCTTCGAGCTCGGCCGTCTGCCGGTCCACCGACAGGCGGATCGTGGCCAGGCGCTTGAGATTGGGCTGCCAGATCACCCAGCTGCTGCCCATCCAGTCACGGTAGATGTGCGTGCCCGGCTGGGGCAGCTTGTAAACCATCGAGTACGCCATGGGCGAGGCCTTGTAATGCAGGCGCTCGCCGACCGGCATCACATTCGAGCGCTGGATCAACGCTGTTTCATTGTTGTCGCGCATCGCCAAGTCCAGCGTGGCCGCCTTGGACTTGCCGCCTGCGCTGAGCTTGCCGCTGCAGCTCAGGAACAGGTTGAATTCGGCCGCCCAGGCGCTGGTGCAGGCAAGGCCCAGAACCAGCGCGGCCGCAGCCACTTGAGCTAGATGGCGCATGGGCATCATCATGTGGGCCCTCAACGCTTACTTCTTCTTGGCGGGCTTGCTGGGCTTGGCATCGAGCTCCTTCGATGCGGCCGTGTCGCCACCCTGAACACCCAGACGACCACCCGTACCCAGCCCACCCTTGACGGTCTGGGCCTTGTAATTGCGCAGGGCCTTGACCATCTGGTTGAAGGAGTCGGCAAACGCCGCCACGACCACCTTGCCCTGCGGTGTCTTGGCGTAGCCGCCGCCACCGCCAAAGCCACCGCCGCCAAACGCGGCGCCGAGCATGCCGAAGTCGAAGTTCTTGGCAGTGCCTTCGGCCGCAGCAATCTGCACGCCGGAACGGTTATCGATCAGCAGCAGAGTGGTGGAGGCCTCGTTGCGCCCCACGCTGCCGGCCAGCGCGCCGAACACGCCCAGGGCGCCACCACCACCGAAGGCGCTGCCGCCCCCGGTCTTGCCCGAGAACTGAATGGCCGGGCTCATGGTGTAGTCGGCGGCAACCATTTGGCCCTTCTGGAAGTTGCTGCCGGCGCGGCTTTCGTCGCTGCGGGCCAGTTCGCGCTCGCGCATCATGTTGTTCATGCTCTTGCCCCGTTCGACGATGACGAAGCAGTTGCTCTGCTGGATCATCAGGCGCAGTACCGGCACGGTTGAGCCGAGCTGGTGGTCACGCAACTGGTAGTACCAGGGGGCGTTGGTGTCTTCCTCGATGGCCAGGGTGCCCAGAGTCTCGGGGCAGTGCTCCAGCTGGGAGTTTTCACCTTCGGTACTACCACCGCCGGCCGCGCCGCTCACCGTGCCCTTGTTGTCGCCCATGGTGGGCGCGGTAGAGCAGCCCACCAGCATCGATGCAGCCAGGGCCACGCCCAGCAGGGAAAAGGACCAGGGCGATGCCAAACCTGCGAGGGAAACTGAACGCATTTGCAAACCTCCGTGAACTGATGCTCGGAAGTATAGGAGCCTCCCGTGAATCCGCCTCTCCCTAGCAAGGGTGGTTTGTTGCGTTTGTTGCTGGGGGGTGAAGTCTTGTGAAAGACCTTTGCGCCACGACACGGCGCCCGTGCCCTTGGCTATCCTGACCTTTTTGAACCGCTTTTCGAGGGCGTGACGCCCACAGGGTTTGCCGTGATCAATTGTTTGCTGGTGGAAGACGACGTCGAGATCCGTGCCTTGCTGGAGGGCTACCTCAATGGCTATGGCATGGCCGTGACGGCGGTGGGACAGGCGCAGGCCATGCGCGAGGCGCTGCGCTCGCGCTCATACGACGTGATGCTGCTGGACCTCATGCTGCCCGACGGCAATGGTTTGGACATATGCCGCCAATTGCGGGCGGATTCGAGCATGGCCATCATCATGTTGACGGCGCAGGGCGACCCCGTCAGCCGCGTGATCGGGCTGGAGTTGGGCGCCGACGACTACCTGGGCAAGCCCTTCGAGCCTCGCGAGTTGGTGGCACGCATCCATGCTGTGCTGCGGCGGTCGCGAGGTGGCGTGGCCGTCAAGGAAGACAAGGGCCTGGCGCCTGTGGCGCGCTTTCAAGGCTGGACCTTCGACCGCGTCAAGCGGCGTCTGACCTCCCCGGAGGACGTCATGGTGGACCTGTCGAGCGCCGAGTTCCGGCTGTTGTCCGTGCTGGTGGACCATGCCGGCCAGGTGCTCTCCCGTGATCGCCTGCTGGACATGACCCAGCCACCTGGTGCCGTGCTGAGCGACCGCAGTGTGGACCTGACCGTTTCTCGCCTGCGGCACAAGCTGCGCGATGCCGGCCAGGCCGGTGGAGGTCTGATCCGCACCATGCGGGGCGAGGGCTATCTGTTTGCCACGCAGGTTCGGGCATGAGCGCGGCCAAGCCTGGCTGGTGGTTCGACACGCTGGGCAAGCGTCTGTTCCTGCTCCTGTGGGTGACCCTGGTGCTCAGTCACGTGCTGGGTTTCTGGCTGGCGCACTCGCGGGCGGGCGATCCCGGGCGCCGCGAGGGCGGTGGTATGCCGGCGTCTGGATGGCTGCTGCCCAGGCTGCCGCCCGTAGGGGGTTTGCATGACATGCCGCGCGTGGGCCCGTCTCTTCGGGCGCCTCATGATGCGCCGCAAAAGCCGGCTGCGGCAGCCACAGCGTCCATGGAGGGCAGGGGCTCGGAGGGCGAAGCGCACTTCTTCAACCAACCCGACGAGCCAGGTCCGGGGACATCGTCCCCCATGCCACCAGATGGCGCGTTTCGCGAGCCGCCACATGAGCCGCCCTCCTTGTGGCTGGACTATGCGGCGCGCGTGCTGGTCATGGGGTTGGCGGCCTGGCTGGGCTCCCGCTGGCTGACTGCGCCCATGCGCCGCTTGAGCCAGGCGTCGCAGGAGCTGGGGCGCGCTTTGCGACAAGGCGGTGAGCTGCCTGTGCTCGATGAACAACAAGGGCCGCGCGAGGTGCGCCTGTTGGCGCGGGTTTTCAATGACATGGCCCAAGGCCTGCATGCTCAGTTCGAGCAACGCAGCCTGATGATGGCGGCCGTCTCGCATGACCTGCGCACGCCCCTGACCCGCCTGCGCATGCGGCTCGAAAGTTTGCGCTCTGATCCAATAGCCGAGCGCTGCGTGAACGATGTGCGAGACATTGACGCCATGATCGCGTCGGTGCTGGATGTCATGAACGAGGAGCGACGCCAGGAGGTGCGCCAGAGCGCGGACCTGATGGCCATGGTGCAGGCCATGGCCGACGACATGCAGGAGGCTGGTCACCCCGTGACGGCCGATGGCGAGGCGGTGACATGTCATGTGCAGCCCGTGGCCTTCAAGCGCGTGCTCGACAACCTCGTCAGCAATGCCCTGCGCTATGGCCATTCGGCGGCCATCCGTGTGTCTGGCCCCTCCATGGTGGGGCCTTGTCAGGTTCGCATCACCATTGACGATGAGGGCCCTGGCATCCCTGAGGATCAGCTAGAACAGGTGTTCAAGCCCTTCGTGCGGCTGGAAACCTCACGCAGCCGCGATACCGGCGGCGTGGGCCTGGGGCTCTACATTGCCCGCGAGCTGGTGCTGCGCCATGGCGGGCAGCTCAGACTCTTGAATCGCGCCGAGGGTGGCCTGCGCGCCGAGATCGTCCTGCCGATGAATTGAGCTCAGACCACCACGGGCTCTGGCTCCAGCCTGATGCCGAATCGCCCGTAGACGCTTTCCTGGATGGCACGCGCCAGCGTCACCACTTCGGCACCACTGGCGCCTCCGCGATTGACCAGCACCAAAGCCTGGCGCTCGTACACACCAGCCCGGCCGATGGACTTGCCCTTCCAGCCGCAGGCGTCGATCAGCCAGCCCGCGGCCAGCTTGAAGCTGCCGTCTTCCATGGGGTAGTGGACGATGGCGGGGTCGCGGCCGATGATGTCGCGACATTGCTCGGCCGTGACCACGGGGTTCTTGAAGAAGCTGCCGGCATTGCCGATCACGGCGGGGTCGGGCAGCTTGGCGCGGCGCACCTCGCACACCCAGTCGAAGATCTGGCGGGCGTCCGGCTGGGTGATGCCGGTGTCGGCCATCTTGCGCTCCAGCTCGAGGTAGCCCAGCACCGGTTGCCAGGGACGGGGCAGCCTGAGGCGCACCTTGGTGATCACACTCTTGCCGCTCAGGTGGTGCTTGAAGACGCTGTCGCGGTAGCCGAAGCGGCAGGTGGCCGCATCGAGCGTGACCGTGCGGCCTGTGATCATGTCCACCACATCCAGCGACTCGAAACGGTCTTTCAGCTCGACGCCATAAGCCCCGATGTTCTGCACCGGCGCGGCGCCCACGGTCCCTGGGATCAGCGCCATGTTCTCCAGGCCTGGCAGGCCCTGGTCCAGGCACCACTGCACCGTTTCGTGCCAGGACTCACCCGCACCGACCTCGACGATCCATGCGTCATCGCGCTCTTCAAGGAGGCGCCGGCCCTTGATCTCGATCTTGAGCACGCACAGGTCCACGTCCTGTGTGAGCACCAGGTTGCTGCCGCCGCCCAGGATGAACTTCGGCGCACGGCCCAGTTCGGGGTCGTTGACCACCTTTTTGGCGTCGGCTTCGGAGTGGATGCGCACCAGCACTTTGGCGCAAGAGGGCAGGCCAAAGGTGTTGAAAGCGCGCAGGCTCGCGCCCCGTTCGATGATGAGCGAGGAAGGGGGATGAGCCGCTGTCGAAGTCTGCATGGCAGAATTTTCGCAGACAAAGGAGAAATTCATGCCCAGTTTTGACACCGTTCTTGACCCGAATCTGGTCGAAGTTCGCAATGCGGTAGACAACACCGACAAGGAAATCGGCACGCGCTTCGATTTCAAAGGCACCAGTGCCGCCATCGAGTTCAAGGAAAAGGACAAGGAAATCACCGTGACCGGCGACAGCGATTTCCAGCTCGACCAGGTGCGCGACATCCTCAACAACAAGCTCACCAAGCGTCAGGTCGACATCCGCTTCCTGGACATCGGCAAGGTCGAGAAGATCGGTGGTGACAAGGTCAAGCAAGTGATCAAGCTCAAGGCCGGCATCGAGGCCGAGCTGTCGAAGAAGATCACCAAGCTCATCAAGGACAGCAAGCTGAAGGTCACGGCCAGCATCCAGGGCGACACGGTGCGCGTGCAAGGGGCCAAGCGCGATGACCTGCAGGCAGCCATGGCGCTGATGCGCAAGGACCTGACCGAGGCGCCGCTGTCGTTCAACAATTTCCGCGACTGACCGGCCTCAGGGGTTCAGTGAGCCCGAAGACGGTCGAAACAAAAAGGGAGGAGTCGCTGATGAAGAAGTTGTTTGGTGGTGCCGCGGGTAGCGCCGCGATTTTGTCCACGGTGTGGTGCATGCCCCAGGAGGCCTTGGCCCAAAGCGTCGCCATGACCGGTGGCATGGGCAGCAAAGCCCTGCTGGTGATCAATGGTGGCGCACCCAAAGCCCTGGCGGCCGGTGACACCTTTCAAGGCGTCAAGGTCATCAGCGTGAGTGGCGAGCAGGCCGTGGTCGAGGTCGGCGGCAAGCGCCAGACCGTCAGGCTGGGCGAGGCACCGGTCAGCATCGGTGGCGGCGGAGGCGGCAGCGCGAGCGGCACCCAGATCGTGCTGACCGCCGGGCCCGGTGGCCATTTCGTGACGCAAGGCTCCATCAACGGCCGTGCCACGCAATTCATGGTTGACACAGGCGCGACCAGTGTGGCCATGGGCGCGGACGAAGCCCGGCGCATGGGCATCAAGTTCGAGAACGGTGAGCGCTTCTACGGCAGCACGGCCAATGGCGTGGTCGTGGGCTATCACATCAGCCTGACCTCGGTGCGCATCCAGGATGTCGAGGTCTACAACGTGGATGCGGCGGTGCTGCCGCAGGCCATGCCGCAGATCCTGCTGGGCAACTCGTTTCTGACGCGCTTTCAGATGAAGCGCGAGAACGATGTGCTGACGCTGACCAAGCGCTATTGAGAGGTTCGCCGCAGGTTCAGGCGGCGAACTGCGCCTGACGGCTCTGACGCTCATTGGCCAGGGCGCTGAGCCTGGCCAGCTCGACCGGGTCGTGGGCGCAAAAGAGTGTCACCTCGTTGCCATGCTGCTGCTTGAGTTCACGCAGGCGCAGCTGGTTGGCCACTCGGCTGGCGCCATCCATCTGCACCAGGCTCTGGAAGAAGCGCAAGCCAATCGGGCATTCAGGCGTATCCACGTCCATCTCGCCACGGAAGAAGTAGGCGTCGCCGCAATGCAGCAGCCAGCCAGTCTCGCTGCGCACGGCCACACCGCAGTGGCCTCGTGTATGCCCGACCAGGGGGACCAGCAGCACCTCTTCGTCGGTGCCGGGCAGGGCGCGGATGGCTTCAAAGCCCATCCAGCGCTCGCCGTCCACGCCATGCGGGGTCCAGCGCGGGCCATGAGCCCATTGCGCCGGGATGTAGCGGCTCTTTTCATGCAGACTGGGTCGCGTCAGGGCGGCCTGCAGTTCCTTGGCATAGACGTGCACTTCGGCCTGCGGGAAGTCGGCCAGGCCGCCGGCGTGGTCCAGGTCCAGGTGAGTCGGGACGATGTGTCGCACGTCGCGTGGGTCCAGGCCCAGATCGCGGATCTGGTGGAGCGCGGTCTCTTCCATGAGCAGACGGGGTCTGACGACCGCGTTGAAGCCCAGCCCCAGGCGTGAAGGGTTGCTGACGTCAGCCGTCCCCAAGCCCGTGTCCACCAGAATCAGGCCATCGCGCCCCTCGATCAGCAGGCAGTGACAGCACATGTGAGCGGGGGCGAGCCAGCCGCCTTCGCCACTCAGAAGCCGTCTTCCCAGGGGGCACATGGATCCGCAATTCAGATGGTGGATTTTCATCAGGGCGCCTTTTTGCAGCTAGCGGGCGGTCATGATGGCAGCACAATCGCGGTTTGGCCAGTCCCCCTCATTTCTTCCTTCAACATGCCCCCACGTTCCCGTTTGCCGGCCGGTCACGAGCACCTGGCCCAGATCCTGTTTGCCCAAGGCTTTGGCGCGCGCCGCGAGTGCGAGGGCCTGGTGCTGCATGGGCTGGTGCAGGTCGACGGCGAGGTCGTGGACGACCCGGATGCCGTCTTCCCGGAAGACCGGCTTAAGCTGGTGGTGGACGGGCAGCCTTGGGTGAGCCACGTCAAGGCGCTTGTGATGCTGCACAAGCCGGCCGGCTATGAATGCTCGCTCAAGCCCGGTGCCTGGCCCGGCGTGCACAACCTGCTGCCGGTGCCTTTGCGACGCCGTGGCTTGCAACCGGTGGGCCGGCTGGATCAAGACACCACCGGCCTCTTGCTGATGACCGATGACGGCCCCTTGCTGCACAAGCTCACCTCGCCCAAGCACCATGTGCCCAAGGTCTACGAGGTGACGTGCAAGCACCCGGTGACCCAGGCCATGTGCGACAAGCTGCTCAAGGGCGTGGTGCTGGATGACGACCCGGCGCCGGTGCGAGCCGATGCGGCAGAGCGTGTGCTACTGGATGCCACGCAAGCCGATACCAGTCACCTGCGCCTGACCCTGCTGCAAGGCAAGTACCACCAGGTCAAGCGCATGGTGGCCGCGGTGGGCAACCGGGTGGAGGTACTGCACCGCAGCCAGATCGGCCGCCTGAGCCTGCCTGAGGATCTGGCGCCGGGCCAGTGGCGCTGGTTGGATGACCCGGCGCTGGTCCTGCCTTGAGGTGATCAGAGCTTGGCAGTGTCTGGCCGCATCTGGTCGATCAGCTCGGAGAGCTGCCGGTAGGCGTGCGTGCCGGTCAAGCCCATGTCATCGAATTCGCCATCAGCCAGGGCCTGACACACTTGCTCCGCGCCGATCAACAGGGCGGCGATGGCTTCGTCGTCCTGCATCTGTGCGTTCCAGCGTTTGACCTGCTCGATCTGCTTGAGCCGGCAGGCGGCACGGGCCCGCTTGACCTCGGGTGTGGTGGCCGCCAACTGCTGCAGGCTGCGCTTGAAGAGCGCGAACGAGCGGTAGTGCTCCACGGTGGCTTGCGCGATCTGCAGGCTGTCCGTCTGCTCGGTCAGCATGGCGTCGAGCTGGGCAAGCTCGGCATCGGTCCAGGCCTCGAAGACCTGGATGAAGATGTCGAGCTTGTCCTTGTACCAGCGGTAGAAGGTTTGCGGCGCGAAGCCGGCCCGATGGGCAATGCGGTTGGATGTGGTGTGCTCGTAGCCGAACTCCACGAACTCGGCCCCGGCTGCGTGCAGCAGCATGGTCTTGGCGTCGTGGCCTGGCGCACTGTCCTGCTTGGAGGGGCGGCCGGTGCGGCGACGGGGTGGGGCGATGTCGCTGCTGCTCATCACGCGGTAAAGGTGGTGGTCAGCCATTGTTGCAGAGCCGTGTGCACGCGGTCGCGGCCAGGCTCGCGCAGCATGTCGTGCAGCAAGCCGGGAAAGGCGTGCATGGTGGCCAGGTCCGGCGGCATGGCCTGCATGAAGCGCACACAGGCTTGCGGCACCACCAGCTTGTCATGCGGTGTGTAGAGCATGAGCGTGGGCGCGGTCCAGGCTGGCGCACGGCGCATGACGATGGGGCCTTGGCCCGCCAGGAACAGCGCGACGCGTGGCGTGATCTTCTTGTGCGCCAGCGGGTCGGCATTGAATTCGGCGATGACGGCGGGGTCGGAGTTGCACCACTCCGGCTTGAAGGCCACCGGCACGGCCACGTCCTGGATCAGCCGCCCCATGGTCGACAGCAGGGCCCGCTGGATCAGGCTCATGGTGGCTTGCAGGGCCGGGGTCGACAACACGAGGCCGTCGAGTGCACGGGCCCAGGGCACGTCTTCACGGGGCAGGGCTTGTGCGGCGGCAAAGCGCGCTGCCAGGGCGCCGCCCATGCTGTGCCCCATCAGAACGAGCTTGGCGCCTGGGTAGGCCGCCGCGACGGTGTCGAGCACAGCAGCCAGGTCGTGCAGGTAGTCATCGTCCTGGCTCATGGCGCCTCGCGGCCCCTCCGACAGGCCGTGGCCACGCAGATCTGGTGCGACCACCGCCCAGCCTGCCTCGTTGATGCACTGCGTCGTTTCCTTGAAGCGTTGGCCATGTTCCGACAAGCCGTGCAGCAGCACGACCACGCCTTTTGGCGAGGCCACAGGCCAATGCAACAGGTGGAGGGCCAGGCCGTCACGGGCACGAACTTGCGACGGCAAATGCGGGAACAACATCGAGGCGCAGTCTAAGCTACCCACCGATTTGCGCATGAGGAACCTTACCGATAGGCGCAGCCCTGAATCAGTAGGTCCTCCCCAGCTTGTTTTTTGTGATTTTAATATCACTTTTCTGTTGGCAATTCGATGCAAGCCCCCAGCGACCCGGGGAGCAGGGGTTCGGCGGGCATAATTTGAGGCTATGCAAGTCTTTCGTGGTTTCCACCATGCGGCACTCGCCCCGGCCTGCGCGCTGACCATCGGCAATTTCGACGGCGTGCACCGGGGGCATCAGGCCATGCTGGCCCTGCTGCGCAGCGAGGCCCAGCACCGGGGCGTGCCAGCTACCGTGCTGACCTTCGAGCCGCATCCGCGCGACTATTTCGCCAAGCTGGCCGGCAAGCCCGAGATCGCGCCTGCCCGCATCGCCACCCAGCGCGACAAGCTGCTGGAGCTGGAGCGCTGCGGGGTGGATCAGGTGGTGGTGCTGCGTTTTGACCAGGCCCTGGCCAGCCTCAGCCCGGACGACTTCGTCAAAAAGGTGCTGGTCGATGGCCTCCAGGCCCGCTACGTGTTGGTGGGCGACGACTTCCGCTTCGGCGCCAAGCGGGCTGGCGACTACAAGCTGCTCGATTCCGCCGGCAACGACCTGGGCTTCGACGTGGCCCGCATGATGAGCTACGAGGTGCACGGCGTGCGTGTGTCGTCCTCCGTGGTGCGCGAGGCCATGGCGGCGGGTGACATGCTGCGTGTTGAACAAATGCTGGGCCGCCCGTACACGGTCAGTGGCCACGTCGTGCATGGCCAGAAGCTGGGTCGCAGCCTGGACTGCCGCACCCTCAACGTGCGCTTTGGCCACCAGAAACCGGCGACCACGGGCATTTTCGTGGTCCGCACCCACGGCCTGGCCGATCAACCGCTTGAAGGCGTTGCCAGCCTCGGCGTGCGCCCCACGGTAGAGGACCAAGGCCGCGTCCTGCTGGAGGTTCATTGCTTCGAATGGCCCGCGCATCTGGGGACCGAAGGGGGCTACGGTAAAATCGTGCGCGTGGAACTCCTGCACAAACTCCGAGACGAAGCCCGCTACGACGGGCTGGACGCGTTGCAGGCCGCCATTCACAAGGACATTGCCGACGCGAAGTCCTTCTTCCAGGCGCAGCGCCGCCAGACCACCCGCGATCGAATTTGACGCTGGCTGTCTGACGAAACCCCGCCTGGCCGCCCGTGCCGCCTTCGCCCAGTGCGAGCGTGGTCGGTGGCACACCTGATTTCCAGGAACGCGACGGTGATGAGGCCGCAAGAGGCCTTGGCTGTCGTGCTCCGCTGCCGAGAACGCTCATGAGTCAAGACAAGAAGCCTGCCCCCACGGAAAAAAGCGCTGCCAACGGCGCCCCGGAGGGCCAGTACCGCGCCACGCTGAACATGCCCGACACCCCCTTCCCGATGCGGGGCGATCTGCCCAAGCGCGAGCCGGGCTGGGTGGCCGAATGGGAAAAACAAGGTCTCTACGACAAGCTGCGTGCCGCCCGCCAGGGCGCGCCCAAGTTCGTGCTGCACGATGGCCCGCCCTATGCCAACGGCGTGATCCACATCGGGCACGCGGCCAACAAGATCCTCAAGGACATGATCGTCAAGGCGCGCCAGCTCAAGGGCATGGACGCCATCTATGTGCCGGGCTGGGACTGTCATGGCCTGCCGATCGAGAACCAGATCGAGAAGACCTTCGGCCGCAACCTCAGCCGCGACGACGTGCAGGCCAAAGCACGTGTCTACGCCGGCGAGCAGATCGACGGCCAGCGCAATGACTTCAAGCGCCTGGGCGTGCTGGGCGACTGGGCGCATCCTTATCTCACCATGAACTTCGGCAACGAGGCCAACGAGATCCGTGCCTTGAAGAAGATCATGGAGCGTGGCTTCGTCTACCGTGGTCTCAAGCCCGTGTACTGGTGCTTCGATTGCGGCTCGTCCTTGGCGGAGTTCGAGATCGAGTACGCCGACAAGAAGTCGCAGACGCTGGACGTGGCGTTTCTCTCCGCCGAGCCTGAGAAGCTGGCGGCCGCCTTTGGCCTGGGCAAGCTGGACAAGGATGCCTTCGCGGTGATCTGGACCACGACCGCCTGGACCATCCCGGCCAACCAGGCGCTCAATGTGCATGCCGAGCTGAGCTATGCCCTGGTCGACACGCCCAAGGGCCTGCTGGTGCTCGCCGAAACGTTGGTCGAGAAGGCCACGCAGCGCTATGGCTTCGAGGCCGATCAGGTCAAGGTGCTGGCCACCACGCCTGGCGCCAAGCTCGAAGGCCTGAAATTCAAGCACCCGCTGGCGCATGTGGATGCGGGCTATGACCGCCTTCCCAATGGGGAACCAAGGTTCAGCCCAGTCTATCTGGCCGAGTACGTGAGTGCGGAAGACGGCACCGGCATCGTGCACGCTGCGCCGGCCTATGGTGTGGACGACTTCAACTCCTGCATCGCGCACGGCATGAAGTTCGACGACATCCTCAACCCAGTGCGGGGCAATGGCGTCTACTCGGCCGATTTGCCGTTGTTCGGCGGTCAGCACATCTGGAAGGCCGCGCCTGTTGTGCTGGAGACGCTGCGTGAGCACGGCCGCCTGCTGGCCACCAAGGACATCGTCCACAGCTACCCGCACTGCTGGCGCCACAAGACGCCGGTAATCTTCCGCGCCGCCGCACAGTGGTTCGTGCGCATGGATGAAGGCGAGGGCGTCTTTGCATCCAACAAGGCTGACAAGACCCTGCGTCAGATCGCGCTGGACGCCATCGACCAGACCACCTTCTACCCTGAGAACGGTCGTGCGCGACTGCGCGACATGATCGCCAATCGCCCCGACTGGTGCATCAGCCGTCAGCGCAACTGGGGCGTGCCGCTGCCTTTCTTCCTCCACAAGGTGACGGGCGAGCTGCACCCCGACACCATGGCGCTGATGGACCGTGCGGGCGACCTGGTCGAGCAAGGCGGCGTGGAGGCCTGGTCCAAGCTGGATCCGACCGAGTGGCTGGGCGCGCAAGCGGGCGAGTACAGCAAATCCACCGACATCCTGGACGTGTGGTTCGACTCGGGCACCACCTTCTTCCACGTGCTCAATGCCCAACAAGGCAGCCATGCTGAGGCGGGGCACGACCATGGCCCCGAGGCGGATCTCTACCTGGAAGGACATGACCAGCACCGTGGCTGGTTCCACAGCTCGTTGCTGGCAGCTTGCGCCATCTACGGCCGCGCGCCTTACAAGGGTCTGCTGACCCATGGCTTCACGGTGGACGGCCAGGGCCGCAAGATGTCCAAGTCCTTGGGCAACACGGTCGCGCCGCAGGAAATCAGCAACAAGATGGGCGCCGAGATCATCCGTCTGTGGGCCGCGTCCACCGACTACTCGGGTGACCTGGGCATCGACGACAAGATCCTGGCGCGCGTGGTCGATGGCTACCGCCGCATCCGCAACACCTTGCGCTTCCTGCTGGCCAACACCTCGGACTTCAACCCGGCCACCGATGCCGTGCCATTGAATGAGCTGCTGGAGATCGACCGCTACGCCTTGGCCCGTGCCTCGCAGCTGCAGGAAGACATCCTGGCCCACTACGAGCGCTACGAGTTCCACCCGGTGGTGGCCAAGCTGCAGGTGTATTGCTCGGAAGACCTGGGCGCCTTCTACCTCGATATCCTCAAGGACCGCCTCTACACGAGTGCCGCCAAGAGCCACGCACGCCGTGCCGCGCAGACCGCGCTATGGCACATCACGAACGGCATGCTGCGCTGGATGGCGCCCTTCCTGAGCTTCACGGCCGAAGAGGCCTGGGCGGTGTTCAACATTGGCGAAACGAAGGGTCAAAGCATCTTCGTCGAGACCTATTGGGACTTCCACGAGGCCGACAAGGACGGCGAGCTGCTGGCCAAGTGGAGCCGCATCCGCACCTTCCGTGAAGAGGTGAACCGCCGCATCGAAGAAATCCGCACGCGCGGCGAGGTGGGCTCGTCACTGCAGGCCAATCTGTTCGTGACCATCAATGGCGACGAGGCACGCCTGCTGGATGATCTGCGCAGCCTGGGCGAGGACCTCAAGTTCGTGCTGATCGTCTCGGCCGTGGAGCTGGCCGAAGGCCATTCGACGCAGATCGAGGTCAACCCCTCCAAGGCCGTGAAGTGCGAGCGCTGCTGGCACTACCGCGATGACGTCGGCATCAACCCCGCGCATCCCACCATCTGCGGCCGTTGCGACAGCAACCTGCACGGTGCGGGCGAACACCGCGAGCACGCCTGATGGCCACGCGCAAAGCTGCCTCGGGCGGCAGCGGGGGTGTGCTGCCCTGGCTGGGCATCGCCGCCATCGTGATCCTGCTGGACCAGTTCACCAAGGTCTTGATCCTGGGGGCTTTCCAGCTGGGCGACGGCCACCGCGTGCTGTCCTTCTTCAACGTCGTGCGTGTGCACAACACGGGGGCGGCGTTCTCCTTCCTCGCGCACGCGGGCGGCTGGCAACGCTGGTTCTTCGTGGGCCTGGCGTTCACGGCCGTGGGCTTCATCATCTACATGCTGCGCCGGCATAGCGGGCAAAAGCTCTTTGCCTGGGCGATGACGCTCATTCTGGGCGGCGCCGTCGGCAATGTGATCGACCGCCTGGTGCACGGCTATGTGGTGGACTTCCTGGACTTCCACTGGGCCTTTCTGTCGCCCATGTTCCCGGGTGGCCACTTCCCCGCCTTCAATGTGGCGGACTGCGGCATCACCATTGGCGCTGGCCTCTTGATCCTGGACGAGTTGCGGCGCGTGCGACGCGGTTGAGCCAGCTGCTTTCACGGCGTCTCTCCGTGTTTCCACCAGTGACGCGCTCGCCGGCCTGAGCGTACTTTCTGCCTTGAGGCTCAAACAAGGAGGGCTCATGGGTAGCGCTGGCCGCTTGACGCATCACGTCCTGGTGTCCCGTCGTCGCACGCATCGCCGTCGACCTACGCTCCGCCGAGCCCATCACTGGCCCGTCTCCCCGCAAGAGTTCGCTGAGTTCACGTCGTCCGAACTGGCGTTGCCATCTCGCTTTTTGACGCCCGTGGAGGAGACCAGCCTGGCACCGCACATGAGGCTGTCGCCGGCACCGGGGCAGGTCGACATCGCGTCGGTCATCGAGGACTCGACCGCCGAGACCGGTCACCGCCCCAGTGTGCTGGACATGCCGCTGACGCAGCTGAATTGGCACGACCCTTTCGAGTGGCTGTCATTGGGCTGGCATGACTTTGCCCGCGCACCATTGATCGGCCTTTTCTACGGCGCCTGCTTCGTGGCCATGGGCTGGCTGCTGGTGGCCTGTTTCCACCAGGCGCCCGAGTACAGCCTGGCCTTGTCGGCGGGCTTCCTGCTGCTTGGGCCCTTTCTTTGCCTGGGCCTGTATGAAGTCAGCCGGCGCCTGCAGCGCGGCGAGCCCGTGAGCATGTGGTCGTCCCTCACGGCCTGGCGTGTCAGCAGCGGGCAGTTGGCGATCTTCGCCGGTGTCTTGCTGGTGCTGGAGATGCTGTGGGGGCGCTCGGCCATGGTGGTCTTTGCCATCAGCTTCGATGGCGTACCGGACTTCAGCGGGCCCTTGTCGTCGATGATGACCGAGGAGTACCTGACCTTCTTCGCGTCCTACTTGGTGGTCGGTGCCATCTTTGCGGGCCTGATCTTCGCCTTCAGCGTCATCAGCATGCCCATGATGCTGGACAAGTCGACCGACGCCATCTCGGCGGCGCTTGCCAGCATGCGGCTGGTGACCACGCAGGCCGGTGTGATGCTCCTGTGGGGTGCGCTGATCACGCTGCTCATCGTCATGGCCATGCTGCCAGGCTTCCTGGGTCTGCTGGTGGTGGGGCCTGTGGTCGGGCACGCGTCCTGGCATGCCTACCGGGCCGCCACCACACCGCGTGCCTGAAATCTGGGTGATCACAGGGCTGGTCTAATGGCGGGTTTTGGCCCAATCACCAGAGCCAGCCTTGTCTCGCCCCACCTTTCTTCAGCCTCGTGTCCTGATCCTGTTGCTGCTGCCACCCATGATGTGGGCGGGCAATGCCGTCGTGGGCCGCCTGATGGTCGGCAAGCTGCCACCGGTGACCATGAATGCGCTGCGCTGGCTGCTGGTGGGCGTGCTGCTGATGCCGTTGTCCATGCGGCTGTGGCGCGATCTGGCGGCCATCCGTGAACGCTGGGTTTACCTGGCGGGCATCGGGGTGCTGGGCGTGGGTACCTACAACGCCATGCAGTACCTGGCCTTGCAGACCTCCACCCCCATCAACGTTACCCTGATCGGTTCCAGCGTGCCGGTTTGGATGATGCTGGTGGGCTGGCTGGGCTATGGCCAACGCCTGCATGCTCGCCAATTGATGGGCGTGTTGCTATCGACGGTGGGCGTGCTGCTGGTGATCGCACAGGGGCGCTGGGAGACCTTGCTGCATGTGCGGCTCGTACCAGGCGACATGCTCATGCTGCTGGCCAGCCTGGCCTGGGCCGTCTACAGCTGGATGCTCGCCAAGCCGCCGGCGTCCATGGTCGGTGCCCAAAGGCCTGACTGGGACTGGGCGGCCTTCCTGCAGATCCAGGTCTTGTTCGGCGTGATCTTCGCAGGGGCCTGCACGGCACTGGAGGTCGGCTTGTCAGGGCCAGATCGCCCACCCTTGTGGCCCAGCGACTGGTCGAGTTGGGGCGCGATGCTGTTCATCGTCCTGGGCCCGTCCATCGTGGCCTACCGGTGCTGGGGCCTGGGCGTGCAGGCTGTCGGGCCGACGATGGCCTCCTTCTTCGGCAACCTGACCTCGATCTTCGCGGCCTTGTGGTCGGCCTTGCTGCTGGGGCAGATGCCGCAGTGGTATCACCCCATCGCCCTGGCCTTGATCATGGCGGGCATTGCGGTGTCGTCGTCGCGTTTCAGGAGCGGCGGCGCGGCCCTCGGCGAGACTTGAACGGGGGCTGTCCGCGCCAGTAGCGGATCATCAGCCAGCCACCGAGCATGCCGCCCAGGTGGGCGAAGTGGGCGATGCCCGAGGTGGTGTCCTTCCAGCTCAGGAACAGCTCCAGCAGACCAAAGGCCAGCACGTAGTACTTCACCTTCATCGGGATGGGCGGGAACAAGGGCATGATGACCCGGTTGGGGAACATCATCGCGTAGGCCAGCAACAGGCCGTAGATGCCACCCGAGGCACCCACCATGGGGTTGCCCCAGCCGCCGACGAAGGAGGTCAGCATCTGGGTAGCGGCAGCGGCCACGACGCTGGCCAGCAGGAATTCGAGATAGCGGCGCGCACCCCAGACGCGTTCCAGCTCGCTGCCGAACATCCACAGCGCCAGCATATTGAAGAACAGGTGCTCGATGGAGCCATGCAGGAAGGCATAGCTGACCAACTGCCAGGGCAGGAAGTTGCCGCTTTGCAGGGGCCACAGTTCCAGGTAGTAACGAATGGCACCGCTGCCGAACGCTTCGTCCAGACAGAACATGGCGACATTGATCAGAATCAGTGCCTGTGTGATGGGTGGCAGCGGCGGCATGCTTCAGATGAAAAGCAGTGGAGTGAAGCGCACATCATAAGGGCCGATCAGGGGCTCTTCCGTGACGCAGTCCCTCTTGGAGAACCCTTGAATTGGGTCATCTCCGGTGATCCTTCACAGCAGGCTGGCACGCAACTCGCTAATGTGTTGACAAGCCCGAACACAGTTCTGAGAACAGATCGACGGGCGCTCTGGATGGAGGTCTCGGACCATGTCTGCCCATATCGTGTTGACGTCGCACCCCACGCGGAAAAAGGGTGACGATGCCCAAGTTGGCGTTCGCTGGGGTGCGCCAACAGCCCAAGAGCGGGGCCCTCTGGTGGCCAGTGTGGCCAACCCGGCAGCGCGCAATGTGATCGGCACGCATGCCGGTGCCTACTCCGTTTACCGGGCGCTGGCAGTCGCATCCGGTGCCCTGAGCCGTGACCACAAGCCCGACCTCACCAACACCGCGCCGGCCGAGTCCATCGGCCCGTATGCGCAGTGGTCTGACCCGTCCAAGATCGTGTCGCTCGACCCATGGGGCCACCTGGTCGCCAGTGAGTTCAAGCCGCAACTGGAAGCCGGCATCGACATCCGCCCGACCATCGCCATCACCAAGGCCCACATCAACATGCCCGAGTTGCTGGCGGCCATGGCCAGCGGCCGGCTCAAGCCCGATGGCGACATCCTCAACGCCAATGGCGATGTCAAGGTCACCAAGGCGGCCATCGACCCGGTCTGGTACCTGCCGGGCCTGGCTGAGCGTTTCGGGATCAAGGAAAGCGCGCTGCGGCGGCACCTCTTCGAGCAGACCGCGGGCATGTTCCCCGAGCTGGTCACGCGTCCGGATCTGAAGGTCTTCCTGCCACCGATCGGCGGCATGACCCTGTACTTCTTTGGCGACATCAGCAAGCTGGGCAAGCCGGAGACCAAGATCGCCTGCCGCCTGCACGACGAGTGCAATGGCTCGGACGTGTTCGGCTCCGACATCTGCACCTGCCGACCCTATCTGGCGCATGGCATCGAAGTCTGCATCGAGATGGCACAGCAAGGCGGCGTCGGCCTGGTGGTCTACAACCGCAAGGAAGGCCGCGCGCTGGGTGAGGTCACCAAGTTTCTGGTCTACAACGCCCGCAAACGCCAGAACGGGGGCGACCGCGCCGAGACCTATTTCGAGCGCACCGAATGTGTGGCGGGTGTGCAGGACATGCGCTTTCAGCAACTCATGCCGGATGTCTTTCACTGGTTGGGGATCAAGCGCATCGACCGCTGGGCCTCGATGAGCAACATGAAGCATCGCGCCCTGGTCGAGCAGGGCATCGATGTGGTCGAGCGCGTGCCAATCCCAGATGAGCTGATCCCGGCCGACGCGCAGGTCGAGATGGATGCGAAAAAAGCGGCGGGCTACTTCTCGACCTACACGCCCGATGCCGATGAACTTGCACAGGTCAAGGGCAGGGGGTTGATGGAATGAGCGCGCTGCAAGCGCCGTTGCCGACTTTGGCGGACTGCCTGCTGAGCGCACAGGCTGTCCGGCGGCACAGCACGGCCATCATGAGCCTGGCCCAGTCGGGCAAGGCGCGTCACTTCACCTGGCACCCCGAGCGCATGGCCTTGGTGTCGGCCTATGTGACCAATGTGATCCGGCAGCGCTACCCGGATCTGAAGGTGCCCTATCACAGCCGCTGGCGGCACTTCGAAGCCGGTGGGGTGGACCGCTGGTCGGCGGTGGCGCGCGAGCATGGCCTCGATGCCCATTCAGCCAGGCTGGAACGCGCCCGTGCCCGCGTGGACCTGGCCGTGATCAGCGTGCTGCTGGATGCGGGGGCCGGGCCCTCATGGCAATACAAGGACGTGCCCAGCGAGCAGACCCATGGCCGCTCAGAAGGCCTGGGCGTGGCGAGCCTTCGCTGGTGGGCGGCGGGCGGGCTGTCGAGCGACCCTCATCACCCCTGTCAGGCTGATGCCATCGGACTGGAGCGTGTTCTGACGGCCGACCTGGGGGTGGCCTTCCAGGTGTCTGACGGCAATCCCCTGGTGGGCCTGGAAGGTCGTGCCAACCTGCTGCGGCAACTCGCGCTGGCCTTGAAGGCGCATCCTGAAGTCTTCGGCCGTCCCGATGAGCCGGGCCTGTTGCGACCGGGGCATCTGGTAGACACCTTGTTCAGGCAGTCGCCAAGCGGGCAGGTGAGGGCGGCCCATGTGCTGTCCCTGCTGTTGCATACGCTGGGCCACATCTGGCCGGGTCGGCACGAACTCGATGGCATGCCGCTTGGCGACTGCTGGCCGCATCCCGACGCGCCGGATGGCTGGCTGCCATTCCACAAACTCAGCCAGTGGATGACCTATTCCCTGCTGGAGCCTCTGGAGGACGCGGGCCTGGCCGTGGTGGGCCTGGACGAACTCACCGGCCTGCCTGAATACCGCAACGGTGGCCTGCTGCTGGACTTGGGGCTCTTGCAAGCCCGTGACCGTGCCTTCCACACCACACGCTGGGCCGTGGACGCGGAGCCCGTCGTGGAATGGCGTGCATTGACCGTGGCCATCCTGGATCATCTGGCCGAAGCGGTGCGCGGTGAGCTGGGCATGACGCCGGAGCAGTTCCCGCTCGCCCGCGTGCTCGAAGGCGGCAGTTGGGCGGCGGGGCGCCAGATCGCGCAGGCCAAGCGCCCTGGCGGTCCGCCGCCTGTTCAGCTCGACAGCGACGGCACCGTGTTTTGAGACCAGAGAAGGACGACAAGATGACGGCAGACTTCCCCAACCTCACCGTGGTCACGCACCCACTGGTGCAGCACAAGCTGACCTGGCTGCGCAGCGTGGACACCAACACCGACAGCTTCCGCAACCTCCTGCGCGAGGTCAGCCAGATGCTGGTCTATGAGGCCACGCGCGACCTGCCCACCGAACCGCAAACCATCACCACGCCCATCACCACGATGGACTCGCCCGTCATCAGCGGCAAGAAGCTGTGCCTCGTGTCGATCCTGCGTGCAGGCAACGGCATGCTCGACGGGGCGCTGGCGCTGCTGCCGCTGGCGCGTGTCGGCCACATCGGCCTGTACCGCGACCCTGAAACACTGGAGCCGGTCGAGTACTACTTCAAGACCCCGGCCGACATGTCCGAGCGGCAAGTCCTGGTTGTCGATCCCATGCTGGCCACGGGCAATTCGGCCGTGGCGGCCATCGACCGCATCAAGGAGGTCGGCTGCACCAGCATCAAGCTCATCAGCCTGCTGGCCGCTCCGGAAGGCGTGGCCAATATGCTCAAGCACCATCCCGATGTGCCCATCGTGACCGCCGCTTTGGACAGCCACCTCAACGAACACGGCTACATCGTGCCTGGCCTGGGTGACGCGGGCGACCGCATCTTCGGTACGGTCTAAGCCGAGCAAAGGACGGTCGGCGATCCAAAATGGTGCATTGACCGAAGCGGTGGGAGGATGGCCACATGTTTGACCTGATCGTTCGACACTGCAGCCTGCCAGATGGCCGCCGGGACACCGACATCGGTGTCCAGCAAGGCCGCATTGCCGCCGTGCAGACCGCCTTGCCCGCAAGCGCCGCGCAGGAGCTGGACGCCCAAGGCCAGCTGGTGAGCCCGCCTTTCGTCGATGCCCATTTCCACATGGACTCGGCGCTCAGCTATGGCCAGCCGCGTATCAACCAGTCCGGTACCTTGCTGGAAGGCATCGCCTTGTGGGGCGAGCTCAAGCCGCGTCTCACGCAGGAGGCCATTGCCGAGCGGGCACTGCGCTACTGCGACTGGGCCGTGGCCAAGGGCCTGCTGGCCATCCGCTCTCATGTGGACGTGTGCGACCCGCGCCTGCTGGCTGTCGAGGCTCTTTTGCAGGTGCGCGAGCAGGTCAAGCCCTATCTCGATCTGCAACTGGTGGCCTTTCCGCAAGACGGCGTGCTGCGCAGCCCGGGTGCCTTGACGCAGTTGAAGCGCGCGCTGGACATGGGCGTCGATGTCGTCGGTGGCATCCCGCATTTCGAGCGCACCATGGCCGATGGTGCCGAGTCTGTGCGCATCCTGTGCGAGCTGGCCGCAGACAAAGGCTTGCGCGTGGACATGCACTGCGACGAGTCCGACGACCCCTTGTCCCGCCACATCGAGACCCTGGCTTATCAGGCCAACCGCCTGGGCTTGCATGGCCGCGTCGCCGGTTCACACCTGACATCCATGCACAGCATGGACAACTACTACGTCAGCAAGCTGCTGCCTTTGATCAAGGAAGCCGGCGTGGCCGCCATCGCCAACCCGCTGATCAACATCACGCTGCAAGGCCGTCACGACAGCTATCCCAAACGGCGCGGCATGACCCGCGTGCCCGAGATGCTGGCTGCCGGCATCGATGTGGCCTTCGGGCACGACTGCGTGATGGATCCCTGGTACAGCCTGGGCAGCGGTGACATGCTGGAAGTGGCGCACATGGGCCTGCATGTGGCCCAGATGACCGGGCAAGCGGCCATGCGTCAATGCTTCGATGCCGTGACGACGACGCCAGCACGCATCCTCGGGCTGGAGGGCTATGGTCTGGACGTGGGTTGCCATGCCGACTTCGTGCTCTTGCAGGCACGCGACCCGGTTGAAGCGGTTCGCCTGCGCGCAACACGCCTGGCGGTGGTCAGGCGAGGGCAGCTCATCGCGCAGACGCCGCCTCAAACCGCGTCGCTCATGCTGCCCAACAGACCATCCAGCACCGACTGGCAACTGCGAATGCCGGATGGCCACATGTGACCGGCTGTTCAGGCCGTCACGCTCAGGCTGCTGGATGTGCTCTGGAGCTGCTGCGCACCCATCTGCTGCATCGTGTCGAACAAGGCTTTCATCTTGTCCTGGAAGCTGCTGACTTCGGATTTGCTCAGGTCGCCGCTCTTGTCGCTGTCGATCATGTCGAACAGGGCCTGGGCATCGTCGGTGCTGGATGTCGAGCTGGACGAGGCTCCGCTGCCCATCATCGAGGCGAAGCTCCGGGTGTCCATGCCCATGTTGCCAAAGGCGTTCTGGCCACCCTGGCCGTCCTGCCCGGGCGGCTTCATGCCTGCGTCTAGCTCGGACTGGCTGATGCTGCCGTCGCCATCGGTGTCGAGCTTGCTGAACAGGTCGTCCATCGACGTGCTGCTGGTCCCGCTGCTGCTCTGTGTGCCTTGAGCGCTTTGGGCACCCCCAGGGCCTTTCTCGATCATGGCGGTGAACTCGGTCTTGTCGAGACCGCCACTACCATCCGTGTCGATGCTGGAGAAAGAAGGCTTCTGGCCGCCTCCACATCCTTCCATGCGGGGCGGTGGCATGCCGCCCCAATTGCCTGCGCTGGAAATGCCACTGGATATGGTCGTCATGTTTGATTCCTTTCAAAGACCACATGTCCACAACACCACGGGCGTGCAACAAAACAGCCGCAGCGCGTGGCACCCCCCGCATGCGACACGTTCTTCGCAGCGGGTGAGGGGCATTCTTCGAAGTGCCTGTAGCGCGGTTGTGTAGACATGTGTCGGTGACGACACAAAAGCCTCGCCAAGCGGAACTGGCTGGAAAGTCGCCTTTTTTCCGGCGATGCCAGGGGCTCACACAGCCTGCGCAAGCCGCTCAGTCGCTGCAAAAGAGCGTGCAACTCGCCTTGAGTTGGAGCTTCTGAACAAAGTCCTCAAAGGTGTGCTGGTCAAGCTGGGCAAAGTAGAGCGATGGGGCCATGTAGCGCACCAGCCAATATGCATCTTCGTGAACGAAGCCGATGGCCTGGCTGGTATAGGCAAGTCCCCAGCTGTTGTAGCTGCGGGTCTCCAGGCGGAACGCATCCTTGCCACCGATCTGGAAGGGACGCAGGGCTGTCTTTTCCGTGCTGCCGGACAGCGGTCTTGCATTGGCTACCGGAAACATGGCCAGCACCCCTTTTGACTCCTCGCTGACCTTGCGCACCAGATCGGGCTCATCTTCCTTGAAGCGCTTGAGCTGCCATTGCCCCAGTTGCTCGGGCGGCGTGTCAGCTGTGACCTTTTCACCTGCAAAGGCTTCAGATAGTCTGTATCGGCTGATGCTGATCTGCTGCAAGAAAACGCCATCACGTGTGATGAGCAAGACGTCGCTGTCCGTTGGTGCGCGCTTCCACCCTTCCGGTATCACTGCCACGTAAGCACGTGAAGGTCCCTTGATCGTTTCCTCCTTGCGGACGTTTTGCCAGGTTGGCGCGCAACCACTCAAAAGCCAGCAGACCACAAGACTGATCCGCCACCACACGCCGCCAGTTTGAACAGCCGGACGCATCGACGTGCTCGCCGCGAGATTCATGATGTGCTTGCCTTCTTCTTGTCCAGACGATGTAGTTGCTGGTCGATGAAGCCGCGCTCATCTTCATCGACAGTCTTGGCCCGGGCCTTTTCGAGATGGGTCCTGGCCAAGGCATCTTGACCTTGCTCCAACTCTATACCCCCAAGCAGTTTCAGGGCTGTAGCATCGTCAGGGCTGTGTTCCAGATAGTTTTGAAGCAGCTGTGTTGCGCGGCTTTTTTGCGAGGGCTCAGGCAGGGACCAGCAGCCTTTGGCCAAAAGCAGCGCCGAGGTGTCCGGCAAGTGAACACCTTCACGTCGCCTCTCCATGTCACGCACGGCCCTGTGCGTGCGGCCAAGCTCCAGTTCGGACTGGAAGACATCCAACGCGACATCGGGCAATAGCTCACTGTAGTGCCGACTCTGCGGTGGTGCCAGAGGTGCCAGCAGGGCAGTGGCTCTGATGTCGGTTGACGGGCGCTCACCAGCTCGCGGCGCTTCGTTTTCCGCTTGCTCACCACCATCGACAATCACAACGCTGGCCACCGGCCCAGCGGGCGGCAATTCGATCGAGTCTGGGGGCAGCGAAGCGCGAGCTGCACTGGCCACGATGGGCTGGGCACCCGCCGTCTTGGGCTCGGGCGCCGATGTGGATGGCGCAGACTGAAGCGTCTTGTCCACACGCATGCCTTGCTCGATTCGTGCTTGGAGTCGATCTGCATTGGCGTAGAAGGCGGAGAACGGCTTTTCATCGGATTGGGCCTCATCCAGCAAACGCTGCATGACCCGCAAAAAGGGTTTGGAACCCAGCTGCTGCAGGGCGGCTTCATCAGCCTCTCGTTCCAATGATTCCGAGTAACCAAACAGCGACGTCTTGACCATGGCCTCGAAACCCGAAGCCGACATGCTGCGGATGAAATTGTCGGCCATGTTGTCCTTGAGCTTGCCCAACTGTGCCTGGATGAGCGCCTTGCCACCATCGGCAATCAACATCTCAGGGCTGACCTGGAACGAGGCTAACATGCCAACCGTGCCCATCAGGGAGTTGGCGTTGACGACCGTCTGAAACACCACGTTGGCACTGGCTCCGGCTCGCGCGACATAGACAGAGCGGACCGCATGCCGGTTGATGATGTGCGCTATCTCCCGCGCCAGCACGACGCGAACATCCTCCTCGGTATCCAGTCGCATCAACATGCCCGTGCTGAGGATGAGGTCACCATTGGCACTCGACAGTGCCAGCACGTCGGCGTTGGGCACCACGAAGAGATTGACGTGACGGGAGACATCTGGCCAGGTTCGGACCAAGATTTCGCGGATGCTCGATTGCAGCGCCACGACGGGTTCGGGTGGCGAAGCATGAATGAATTGAGGCCTGAGTGTGTCGGATTCCTGCCAAATGCGCTCTTCCAGCTCGTCCTCCGGCTTGATGCTGTTGGCATCCGGAAAGGGAGCGTATGCCATACCCCATGTCAGAGACGAGCCTGACAGCAAGACCATCAAGGTGCCAACTCTGATGCTCGTCAGCAGGCGATGCACCGGGCTCATGATGCCTTACTCCGGTCTTTGATGCTGCTGCGGAAGTCCGTCAGAACGGATTTGCCCAATGCGCGAACATCGTCATCGTCGGTCAGGGCTTTCCGTGCCGCGGTGTCACTGTCAAACATCTGGATCTGGCCGCTACGCATTTCCACCACACCCAGCACGACCACCGCAGGTTGAGAACTGAGCGACTCGCCCAGTGGCAGCACCGCCGTGATGGCATCCAGTACCTTGCGCGACGTGCTGCGCACCTTGTCTTTCCCCACCAAGAAGATCACTGTGTCAATGCCATGCCGTTCGGCAATCTCGCGCATGCCTGGGCCCAGGGAATAGTCGAAATAGCGTTCCTTGTCTTTCCATGCGTCGATCGCGTCTTCCTTGACCAGCAAAAGCTGGCTGACCATGGTGGCAAATAGGGCGCGGTGCTGCAGGAGCGTTTGTTGCTCGTCGATATTCAGGTCTGAAAAGTGTTGGGTCTCGAAACTGTGGTCCGCGCTACTGAGGGCATCAACCTGATCAGCGAGTACCTGTGCTGCGTGACGCTCGGCCGGCACAACCCGCTCCTCGGTCTTGCCAAAAGTGATTTCCGTGATGACGAAATCGGCTGGCACCACCAAGACGCGTTGCGGTCCTGCCATGTTCCGCCCCGCCAATTCCGAGCGGACCAAGCCTCTCGCGCCGCAGCCGGACAAAAGGAGCAACACGACCAATACGGTGATCGACCAAGTAAGCACGCGCCTGATCGAAGGCCTGCGCCACCTTATCTGCGGCCACGAAGATGATGACAATGCATGCAACACGTGCAGATCCTTCCCTTGTGCAGTACCAACCCTGGCGACATGCCATTTTGTTTCAGACAGCACTGGTTCACCTATAGGGCAGCTGTGCTATGCTTTAAATCTTCGCACCTGTCTGGCCCTGGTGGTGAAATTGGTAGACGCGCCGGATTCAAAATCCGGTTCCGCAAGGAGTGTCGGTTCGAGTCCGACCCGGGGCACCACCTCAACGGGCCGCAGCGCCTCGCTGTTACGCCCTGCCTGTTTCTCCCCCCATTTCCTCCGAGCACAGAATAGCAGCAGACCCCATTCGGGCTTTGCTGGCCTGCGACAATACGCCCACAGCTTCTGTCCGTATCCGCCGCAGCCTCTGCGCATCCAGATGAACTACCCCACGCTCGAAGACGCCATCGGCAAGACGCCGCTCATCCGCCTGCAACGCGTGCCTGGTGAGGCAAACGATGCCCGAGGCAATGTCATCCTGGCCAAGCTCGAAGGCAACAACCCTGCGGGCTCGGTTAAAGACCGCCCCGCCATCAACATGATCCGGCGTGCCGAAGAGCGCGGTGAGATCAAGCCCGGCGACACGCTCATCGAGGCCACCTCCGGCAACACCGGCATCGCCTTGGCCATGGCCGCGGCCATCCGCGGCTACCGCATGGTGCTGATCATGCCGGAGGACCTCAGCATCGAGCGCGCCCAGACCATGAAGGCCTTCGGCGCCGAGCTCATCCTGACGCCCAAGAGCGGCGGCATGGAGTACGCCCGTGACCTGGCCGACCAGATGGTGCGGGAAGGCAAGGGCGTCGTACTCGACCAGTTCGCCAACCCCGACAACCCTGCTGTCCACTACGACACCACCGGCCCCGAGATCTGGGCCGACACCCAGGGCCGCGTCACGCATTTCATGAGCGCTATGGGCACCACCGGCACCATCACCGGCGTGTCGCGCTACCTCAAGGAAAAGAACCCGCAGGTGCGCATCATCGGTGCGCAGCCTCAGGAGGGTTCGCGCATCCCGGGCATCCGCAAATGGCCCGAAGCCTATCTGCCCAAGATCTACGACCCCAGCTGCGTCGACGAGCTCGTCTACGTGAGCCAGACCGATGCCGAAGACATGGCACGCCGCCTGGCGCGCGAAGAAGGCCTGTTTTGTGGCATCTCGGCCGCAGGGGCCTGCTGGGCAGCGCTGCAACTGGCGCAAAATCTCAGCAACGCCACGATCGTCTTCATCGTCTGCGACCGTGGTGACCGCTACCTGTCTACCGGCGTCTTCCCCGCCTGATCAACCACACCGCCATGGACATCCACAAAGAACTCGACGCCCGCGGCCTGACCTGTCCGCTGCCTATCCTCAAGGCCAAGAAGGCCCTGTCGGACATGCACAGCGGCGAAGTGCTCAAGGTGCTGGCCACCGACCCGGGCTCGGTGCGCGATTTCCAGGCCTTTGCCCGCCAGACCGGCAATGACCTGGTCGATCAGCAGGCACAGCAAGTCGAGGGCCACGAGGAATACATCCACCTGCTGCGCCGTCGTTGACGCTGACACAGCCAAGTCACGTCACCCCAGCAGGTCCTTCTGCCCATCCTGCTGACTGGTGGGCGCCTGCAAGCCCAGGTGCCTGAACGCTGACGCGGTGGCGATGCGGCCACGCGGCGTGCGCTGCAAAAAGCCTTGCTGGATCAGATAAGGCTCGATCACATCCTCGATCGTCTCGCGCTCTTCACCGATGGCCGCCGCCAGATTGTCCAGTCCGACCGGCCCGCCATCGAAGCGGTGGATGATGGCCTCCAGCAGCTTGCGGTCCATCACATCGAAACCCAGCGGGTCCACATCCAGCATGGCCAAAGCCTTGTCGGCCATCTCGCGCGTGATGCGGCCTGTGCCCTTGACCTCGGCATAGTCCCGCACCCGACGCAGCAGGCGGTTGGCGATACGCGGCGTGCCACGCGAGCGCCGGGCTACCTCCATCGCGCCCTCCGGGTCGATGGGCGCACCCAGCAAGCCAGCCGAGCGCGTCACGATGCGCAGCAACTCCTCGGCCGAGTAGAACTCCAGCCGGGTCACGATGCCAAAGCGGTCACGCAGCGGGTTGGTCAGCATGCCCGCGCGGGTCGTCGCTCCCACCAGCGTGAAGGGCTGCAGATCCAGCTTGATCGAGCGCGCCGCAGGCCCTTCGCCGATCATGATGTCGATCTGGTAATCCTCCAGCGCGGGGTAGAGGATCTCTTCCACCACCGGGCTCAAACGGTGGATCTCATCGATGAACAGCACATCGTGCCGCTCGAGGTTGGTGAGGATGGCGGCCAGATCTTTGGGCTTTTCCAGCACCGGGCCGGAGGTCTGGCGCAGGTTCACGCCCAGCTCGGTCGCGATGATGTGGCTGAGCGTGGTCTTGCCCAGCCCGGGCGGGCCGAACAACAGCACATGGTCGAGCGCCTCGCCACGTTTTCGCGCGGCGCCAATGAAGATCTCTAACTGCTCACGCGCCTTGGCCTGCCCGACGTATTCCTCCAGGTCCTTGGGGCGCAGTGCCCGCTCGATCGCGTCCTCGTTGGGCGATGCCACAGAAGGCTCGACCATGCGCGAGGCACCTTCAAAAGCCGAGGATGCCGTACTGTTTTTGCTTCGGCGGGGAGGGCTGATGTCGTCGGTCTGGATGCTCATCCCATCATTATCCTTCCCAGGAGGATGTTGCTCTACCGCAACGTTAATCCTTTCGGATAGGGGTTTATGACAACCCTTTCACCACCAAAACTGAAAAAGTCTGATGCAATGCCACCTAGTTTCAGCGGGACAGCTGCAACCGCTTGGTTCAGTCCGCATGAGTGATTCGCGCTCGTGTCCTACACAACAATGCCGCTGAGGCCTCTGGTTCAACTTTGGAGAAGTCAATGAAAAAGACTCTGCTGGCTCTGGCTGCCATCGCCGCATCTAGCGCCTCGTTCGCTCAATCTTCCGTGACCCTGTACGGTGTGGTCGACGCCTCGCTGGAAAGCGTCAAGGGCGACAGCACCGTTACCCGCGTGTCTTCCGACAACCTGAGCACCTCGCGTCTGGGCCTGAAGGGTTCGGAAGACCTGGGTGGCGGTTTGAAGGCCAATTTCAACTTGGAGCATAGCTTCAAGGTGGATACCGGCGCTACAGGCAATGCCCGCTTCTGGGATCGTGCCGCATGGGTCGGTCTGGCTGGTGGTTTTGGTGACATCCGTCTGGGTCGCATCGACACCCCGATCGGAGATATCGCTGGCAATGTGCTGAGCGCGCAGAACTACGACGATCTCAAGATCGTGGGTACCCGCGCTGGCGTCGATTACCGTCGCGCTGACAATGCCGTGACCTATTTCCTGCCTACGCTAGTTCCTGGCCTGACTGCTTCGCTGCAGTACTCTACGGGTAACGGCACCAGCGGCGCTCCTTCTGGAGAAGTCGCTGGCAGCAACTGGGGTAAGGCTTATGGCTTGAGCGTGAAGTACGCGGCAGGTCCTCTGTCTGCTGGCCTGGGCTACGAATACGCTCGTGATGAAGTGATCGACACGACTTTGGCTGGTAACCAAAAAGCAAATGCCACGCTGGGCTACGTGGGTTATGACCTCGGCGTGGCCAAGGTCACGGCTTACTACGATGCTGAATCGGCTCTGAACCCAGTGAATGCAGCGGCTGGCCTGAACAAGCGCCTGACTGTGTTGGGTGCAAAGGTCGCAGTTCCCGTCGCGCCTAGCTTCACTGCTGTGATCGGTCTGTCTGAAGCCCGCAATGTGTTGGGCGATCCTTCGACTGATGACAACGTTGAAGTCGTGACCATCAAGGGCATTTACGACCTGTCCAAGCGTACTTCGGTGTACGGCATGTTCACGAATGTGAACAACGCCAAGAACACCAAGCTCGGTATTGTCGGCGGTCCTGCTGTGAACACGAACGACAAGACCACCCACGGTATCGCTGTCGGTATCCGTCACACCTTCTGATCTCGATCAGATCTTGTGATTCCAAAAGGGGCTTCGGCCCCTTTTCCTTTTGGTGTCGCCAAGTGCCCTGTCGCCTATTGGCTACAGCTAGCAGAAACCTCTAAGACGCCCGCTTCACTTTCAGCAACAATCCCTTGCACCCCCCGAATCAGGGGGGAACAAGGAGATTTGTGATGAAAAAAAACGTCTTGACCAAAGCAGTCGCGGTTGCTCTGGCTACCTTCAGTGCTGGCGCAGCTTTCGCTCAATCCAGCTTGACGCTCTATGGCAACATTGATGGCGCTCTGGACAACGTGCACAAAGGCCATGGATCAGACATTCGGGGGAACGTCGTCAGCGGCACGACCGTCACTCGCGTCTCGCCCAGCATCTCCTCGCAGAATGCACTCGGCTTGAAAGGCACCGAAGATATCGGCGGCGGCTACAAGGGCATCTTCATCCTTGAAGGGCAATTCAATACCGATACGGGCGCACAAGGCGGCCAGGATTCCCGCATGTGGGGGCGTCAGGCCTTCGTGGGCCTGACTACGCCGGTGGGTGAAGTGCGCATTGGCCGTCAATACGCTCCCATCTTCTATGCATTCGCTACGTCTTCAGTGGAGTCTATTGGTGCGGCAGACTTGATGGCGTCTGGCCTGGTCGTCAACAACCTGCAGGTGCGCCAGGACAACCAGATCAGCTACTGGCTCAAGACCGGTGGCCTGACTGGCGCCTTGTCTTACTCCCCCAATGCCGGCGTGTCCAACAAGGTCAACGGCCTGCGGAGCACCACTGCCTTGCAAGGCAGTGCCACCAATGGTCAGATCATCGGCGGCATCTCTGCTGGCGATGAAAACAACACGGGCCGCGGCCGTTCCTATGGTCTGTACCTGAACTACGCCGTCGATAGCGACCTGTCGCTGATGGGGGCCTATCACTACAACAAGTTTGGCGATGCGGTGCTGGTTGGTACGCCGCCGGCAACGAGCAACGCCACGGTGCTGGCTAGCCTCGACAAGTACATCGGCTATACGCTGGGTGGCAAATACACCCTGCCGTCTACTGGCACGGTGTTGGCCGCCAACTTCCTTCAAGGCAACTTCACAAACGACGCTGGCTCCATGACGGGCCCGAAAGTCCAGGTCTTTTCCGTGGGCTTCAAACACCCGATCGACCAGTTCGCTGTCGGCGTGGAGGGTGTGTATTCGCGCTTCACCAACTTCACCAAGGGCAAGGACCGTGGCGTGATGTTTGCTGGTGACTACAACTTCTCCAAGCGAACCCGTGTGTACACGCGCATCGGTACTGTGAAAGATACAGGTGGTTCGTCTGTTGCGACCGATGGCGTCGGTGTCAACGTTATCGGGGGCCCGCTCCCAGTGCTGACAACCTTCGGCTCGACTGAGACACCGTTCTTTGCTGGCGGTAGCGCAAACGTCAACGCGTGGACCACTGTGGTCTCGGTTGGTATCCGTCATCAGTTCTGATCGCCGCCCTGTCTCATGACCCAACAAAAAACGCCCCTCGGGGCGTTTTTGTTTGAGACAACAAGGCGGCGGGTTCAGGCGCCAGGCAGCAATTTCTCCAGCTTGAACAGATCGGCCACAGCCTCCCGCTCACGCACCTCCCAGACCTGGCGGCCATCCACCATCAACTCGGCAGCCCGCCCACGGGTGTTGTAGTTGCTGGCCATGGTCATGCCGTAGGCGCCTGCCGACAACACCGCCAGCACGTCGCCAGCCTGCACATTCAGCTGTCGATCACGCCCCAGCCAGTCCCCGGATTCGCAGACCGGGCCGACCACATCCCACGTTTCCACGGCTGCATCGTTGCCACGCTGCTGCGTGTTCACAATGCCCATGAAGGCTTCGTACAAAGCTGGGCGCATGAGGTCGTTCATGGCCGCGTCCACAATGCAGAAGTTCTTCTTCTCGCCTGGTTTGAGGTACATCACCTCGGTCAGCAGCACGCCGGCATTGCCGACCAATGAGCGCCCCGGTTCGAATACCAGCTCGCGGTGGCCATGGCCCCGTGCATCGATCTTGGTCAGCAGTTGCGCGATCAGCTCGTCCGCACCCGGTGGTGTCTCGTCCGTGTAGGTGATGCCCAGGCCGCCGCCCAGGTCCAGGTGGTGGATGGACACGCCAGCCGCCTCGATGGCTTCGACCAGATCCAGCACGCGGTCCAGCGCATCCAGATAGGGCGCGACTTCGGTGATCTGCGAGCCGATGTGGCAGTCGATGCCCACGACATCGATGCCGGGCAGGGCGGCTGCACGCTTGTAGGTGTTGACCGCCAGTTCATGCGCCACGCCGAACTTGTTGCCCTTGAGGCCCGTCGAGATGTAGGGGTGGGTGCCTGCATCGACGTCGGGGTTGACGCGCAGGCTCACGCGTGCGCGCTGCCCCAGCTCGGACGCCACCTCGGACAGCACCTCCAGCTCGGCCGTGCTTTCCACATTGAAGCAACGCACCCCGGTTTCGATGGCCAGGCGCATTTCGGCGCGGGTCTTGCCCACGCCCGAGAACACCACCTTGCCAGGTTCTCCACCCGCTGCCAGGACGCGCGCCAGTTCACCGGCCGAGACGATGTCGAAGCCGCAGCCCGCCTGGGCGAAGGTCTGCAGAACAGCCAGGTTGGAGTTGGCCTTGACCGCGTAGCAGATCAGGTGGGATCGCCCTTGGAGCGCGCGCTGATAGGGGGCCAGCGCGGCGAGCATGGCGCGGCGCGAGTAGACGTACAGGGGGCTGCCGTGCTGACGGACCAAGTCGCGCAGCGAGACGTCGTCCATGTACAGATCGGCCCCTTTGTAGGCCAGATAGGGAGAGCCGGGCAGGGTCATTTCGAGGAGCTGGAAGAGGGGTCGGATGCGGATTGGGCTGGGCCGGGCAGGTAAAGCGGCCCCTTCTGGCCGCAGGCGCTCAGGAGCGCGCAGGCGCTCAGGCAGGCCAGTGCACAGGCCCGTGCGAGCCACCGACCGGCCGGTATTGTCGGGGTTGATGGCCCAGCCATTCGCTCGGTGTTGAGCGTACTGCCTAGAATTCGGGTGTTTTGATTCATGTTCGTATTCTAAGGAAGTCACCATGTCCACCCTCGATACCCCCTCGGGTCTGACCGACGCGCAATACGATGCCGCCATCCAGGCCGCACTGGCGCGCATCGAGCGCAAGGTGGACACATGGCTCGAAGACGATGTCATCGACATCGACACCGCGCGCACCGGCAGCATGCTGACGCTGACCCTGCCGAACCGCAGCCAGCTCATCATCAACGCCCAACCGCCGCTGCACGAGCTGTGGCTGGCTGCGCGACGCGGCGGCTTTCATTTCAAGCTTGACGCGTCTGGCCAGTGGCGAGATACACGCCATGGAGACGAGTTTTTTACCCTGCTGTCCAGTTGTGCGAGCGAGCAGGGCGGGAAATCTGGCCTGGCCTTCTGATCCGCTATTCGGGCTTGCCGAACATATTGAGGATCCCTCGCTTTTCCTCGTCGGAGCTGGGGGCCGGCGTTGCGCCATTGGGGCTGTCGGTGCTGTCAGGGCCGAGTTCGCGTACACCGGTTCCAGGGGTGTATTCCTCGTAGAACCATTCGCCGCCCACGTTGACAACCCCCTCGGGTGGAGCGGGTTCCTCGATGGGGGCGTTGTGCAGAGCGGTGGTCATGAAATCGATCCACACGGGCAGGGACAAGCCGCCGCCGGTTTCCCTGTCGCCCAGCTTGCGAGGCTGGTCATGGCCAATCCAGACCACGGCCACGTTGTGCAGGGTGTAGCCAGCGAACCAGGCGTCCATCGAGTCGTTGGTCGTGCCAGTCTTGCCATAGAGGTCGGGGCGCTTGAGTGTGGCCTGGGCCTTGGCCGCCGTGCCCGAACGGGTCACTTCCTGCAGCAGGCTGCTCATGATGAAGGCATTGCGGGCGTCGATGGCGCGCATGCTCTCCGTCAACTGCGCAGGGCGGTATTGAGCCAGGGGGTGGCCGCGGTTGTCGGTCACCTTGGTCACCAACATCGGGTTGACACGGTAGCCGCCATTGGCGAACACGGCATATGCGTCGGCCATCTGCAAAGGGGTCACCGAGCCCGCGCCCAGGGCCATCGTCAGGTAGGCGGGGTGCTTGTCTGCCTCGAATCCGAAGCGGGTGATCCAGTCCTGGGCGTAACGTGCGCCGATAGAGCGCAGCACGCGGATCGAGATCATGTTCTTGGATTTGGCCAGGCCCTTGCGCAAGGGCATCGGGCCCTCGAACTTGCCGTCGTAATTCTTGGGCTCCCAGGCTTGGCCGCCCGTGGTGCCTGCATCGAAGAACAGTGGCGCATCGTTGACGACCGTGGCTGGCGTGAAGCCCTTTTCCAGCGCCGCCGAGTAGATGAAGGGCTTGAAGCTGGAGCCAGGTTGGCGCCACGCCTGGGTGACGTGGTTGAATTTGTTGCGGCCAAAGTCGAAGCCCCCCACCATGGCGCGGATCAGGCCTGTGCGCGGGTCCATGGACACGAAGGCGCCTTCCACCTCAGGCAACTGCTGCACGTACCACATGCCCTGCTTGTCCTGGTTGACGCGGATGATGGCGCCACGGCGGATCTGCTGCTTGGGGTTGGCCTTGTCGGTCAGGGCGTTGCCCACGGCTTTCAGGCCATCCTGGTTGATGGTGATCTGCTCGCCGGACTGCAGCGTGGCGATGATCTTGCGAGGCTCCGTGGCCTGCACCACGGCTGCCCGGATGTCTTCGCTGTCAGGGTGTTCTTCCAATGCTTCAGCTACGCGCACGTCGATCTGTTTGGGGTCGGCGGGCAGATCGATGTAGGCCTCCGGGCCCCGCCAGGCCTGGCGGCGGTCGAAATCCAGCAACCCCTTGCGCAAAGCCTTGTAGGCGGCGGTCTGCTCGGTCATGTTGATCGAGGTGTAGGCGTTCAGGCCGCGCGTGTAGGCCTCGTCGCC